>OCLG01000114.1_pt1 | contig 29243 bp, 32 predicted proteins | sample 1548111 | NCBI WGS metagenome assembly OCLG01 (sample SAMN05301508, study PRJEB22388) | human oral metagenome | isolation source: Infant 2 DOL 28 oral | host: Homo sapiens | place: USA: Pittsburgh, Magee-Womens Hospital of UPMC | collected 2013/2014 | reverse complement strand
ATGATCTCTTGTTTTAGTTCAGGAGAATAGTAACAATTCTTTCCTTTTTTGACGAACTCTATTCCGTAACGATCAATCAATTTAATCATGTACCTAAGATTAGAATTGTTTATCCCAAATTTATTTGAAAGCTTCTCTAAGCTATATCCTTGTTTTCTAAGTTCATAGATCTGAACTTTATCATCATAACTCAATTTCATAATAAAACACCCCAAAAGTTAGATTTTTTCTGTCTAACTTTTGGGGTGCAGTACACTTTTGAACTGGTTCCTTTTTTTATTTTCAAAATCTTGATTTAGGCTTTTTCACGAATGACCAAAACACCATCTTCCATGTCAGCTTCTAGGTGTTTAGCATCAAGGTTATCCAAGTGGAAGTCTGTGACTTTGTCACGGATTTGTTGTTCAACCACACGACGGAGTGGACGAACACCCATGATTTCATCGTAGCCTTCCTCAGTCATGTATTCTTTAGCAGCTTCGCTCACTGCCAAGTCAATGTCTTTCTTAGAAAGCGTCTTGTTAACTTCAACCAACATAAGGTCTACAATCTTAGAAAGATCTTCTTTGCTCAAGTGTGAGAATTCGATGACAGCATTGAAACGGTTAAGGAATTCTGGACGGAAGTAAGGTTTCAAACGATCCATCAATTCTGGTTTATCAGCATCTTCTGTCAAGTTAGCTTCGTAACCAAAGCCTGCGTTTGAAGTTGCGATTATCACCGTATTCTTGAAGTTGACAGTGTTACCTTGACCATCTGTCAAACGACCATCATCCAAGACTTGGAGGAGAAGAGTAATGACTTGAGGATCAGCCTTTTCAATTTCGTCCAAGAGAATGATAGAGTAAGGATTGCGACGGACACGTTCTGTCAAAGTATTGCTATTGTCATCATACCCAACATAACCTGCAGTTGTACCAATCAATTTAGATACGGATGTGCGGTCGCTGTATTCTGACATGTCCAAACGGATGATAGCATCTTTCGTTCCGAACATATCAAGAGCCAATTGTTTAGCCAACTCAGTCTTACCAACACCAGTAGGACCTACAAAGAGGAAGCTACCAATTGGACGGTTACCTTCATCAAAACCAGCACGGTTACGACGGATAGCTTTTGCTACTGCTTCAACGGCCTTATCTTGACCAATAACTTTCGTCTGCAAACGATGACCCATATCTTTCAAACGTTCGATGTCCGTAGCCCCCATTTGAGATACTGGAATACCCGTCATACGTTCTACAGATTCAGCCACATCGTTGACACTTGCAGTCACTTTCATATCTTCTGTATGGTTTTCGATTTTCTTTTCCAATTCTGCAATGCGTGTTTTATAGTTTAGAGCTGCTTCAAAATCTTCTGCCTCAACTGCTTTTTCTTGCTTGTCTTTTTCTGCCTCAATTTCACGTTCAACAGCATGAACATCTGTTACTGGATGCTGAGCTGCCAAGTGAGCCGCCGTAACATCGACAAGGTCGATAGCTTTATCTGGCAAGCTACGTTGTGGAATATATTGAACAGAGTAATCAACGGCAGCTTTTAAGACTTCATCTGGCAAAATAACATTGTGGTGTTGTTGATAAAGATCTCGAATACCTTGAAGAATCTTGAAAGTATCTTCAGCAGATGGAGCATTAACCTTCACTTCGTTGAAACGACGAGCAAGGGCTGCATTTTTCAAGATAGTATTACGGTATTCATCTTGAGTAGTTGCGCCAATCACTGTCAATTCTCCACGTGAAAGAGCTGGTTTCAAGATATCAGCAAGACCTTTAGACCCTTGACCATCACCTGTGCTACCAGCACCAAGAATTTGGTGAATTTCGTCGAAGAAAAGGATAATATTTCCAGCTTCTTTGACTTCGTTTACCAAGTTTTGAATGTTTTCTTCAAAACTACCGCGGTATTGAGTCCCAGCCTCAAGTCCTGAGATATCAATGGAAATAATTTCCTTATTCTTAATAGCAGCTGGAACAGCACCATTCACAATAGCTTGTGCTAAGCCTTCGACAACTGCTGTCTTACCAACACCTGCGTCTCCTACTAAAACAGGATTATTCTTGGTACGGCGTGAAAGGATTTCAGATGTTTCTTGAATTTCCTTGTTTCGTCCGATGACAGGATCCAACTTGCCCTCACGCGCTTCTGCAGTCAAGTTTCGACCCAGTTTAGCAAGGACACCATCTTGTTTCATACCTGAAGACTGTTGTTTCATTTGTCCATCAGTTTCTGCATTTCCTGGCAATTGACCAGTTGCACGATAGTGAGCAAATTCCTCAGGTGTGACTTCACGTCCATTAATCAAGTAACGGCGATTTTCAGAACTATATCCTCGCATACCACCCATCAATTGGTTAAATAAATCATCCATGTTGTTAAAATTATTAAAGTTGTTGTTCATATTCTTTACCTCTTTTTATTTACTTAGTTATGATTACTGATATTGACTATCTTTGACCTTTGTTTCAAAAAATTTAGACTAGCTAGATTGCTACTCTACGTACTATTTCTGGTTTTTCTTTTTCAAGCAGGAGTAGACTATCTTTACTTCTAAAGATTTCTAGATTAAACATAGACCCCACCTCTTTCTATTTTACTTTAAATAAGTGTTCTAGTAAGGCTTTCATTTACCTTACGTTCATAATATACTACATTAGTCAGAAAAGGTCAAGGATTTTGACTTTAATTGACTAATATTTTTTAAAAAGCAAAAACACCCTGAAACATCAGGGTGCCATTCTTACATCAAATACAAAATTGCTAGGGTCAGGAGACTTGCTAGAAGCCCCACTCCCCAAAAGAAGAAGTCAACCTTCCACTCGCTCCAAGGATTTCCTTTACCAGACAATCCTCCAAGTTCAAAATGGTGATGCACAGGCGTCATACGGAAAATACGTTTTCCACCAGTCATTTTGAAATAGCCGACTTGCATCATGACCGAAGTTGTTTCAAAGACATAAATAATTCCGATAATCAAGAGAGTCCATTCTTGGTGGAGAGCCATTGAAATAGCTGCCAGCATTCCACCGAGAGCCAAACTTCCCACATCTCCCATAAAGACCTTAGCAGGCTTATGGTTAAAGACAAAGAAACCAAGCAAACCACCAATCATGGCAAGAATCACTAGAAGGATATCCATCTGACCTTGCACATAGGCAATAACTCCATAGGCAGACAAACTAATCACAACGGAAATGCTAGCTAAACCGTCAATACCGTCTGTCAAGTTTACTGCGTTTGAAAAACCGACTAGCCAGAAAAGAGCGAAGACAATATAGAAAATCCCTAGATGCACTTGGTAGCCAAAGACAGAAAGCATATCGCCACCACGCTCATAGAAAAGGTAGAAAATGACACCACCTAGAAGCTGAAGAGCCAATTTCTGTTTGGGATTAAGGCCCTCATTGATTTTACGGAAGACCTTGAGGAAGTCATCTAAAAATCCGATTAAACCATAGAGAACCAAGATAAATAAAATCATACCAACATTATTGCTGAGTTGATTACTAAATAGGGCGAAAAAGAAAGCAACTAAAACAGAAGCAATTAAGAAAACCAAACCTCCCATTGTAGGAGTCCCAGCTTTTGCCTGGTGCTGTTTGACATCCTCATGCATTTGCTGGCCTGTAATTTGCGCCTTTCTATAAAATTGGATAAAGGCCGGAATTCCTACTAAAGTTAGTAAAAATGTCACAACTCCAGCACTGATAGAAATAAACATATTAGTCTCCTAAAGTTAATTTAATTTTTTTAATGTTTTTGATAGCTGTATTAGTCCGAACATCTTGCTTCTGAACGACGGAACCTGAACCTTCAAATTCCAACTCAATATCCAACCATTTAGCAAAGGTCTCAGCAGTCTCTTTTTTCCAGCCATACATGTCTGGAATTTCTTCTACCTTATCCGATAAAAGGAGAACTTGTTGATTTGGTGCAAGATTGGTCCCTTCTTCTACAGAAGTCTCTTTAATCTTTGTTCCAGTACCGACAACGATTGGTTGCACAATATTTCGACGTAAGGCTTCCGCCAAATCACCAGGTGAAATATCCTTGATGCTAGGCATTGCATAACTTGTAGTCTTACTAAACTGCTCCAAATTCTTAGCAGTTGACTGAAGATTGAGTGATTCTTTCATAGCTGAGGCTCTTTCAAGAATTGGGTTGGCAAATTCTCCCAATTGGATACCTGAATAATGTTCAGGCTGTTGAACCGTTACATACAAGATAAAATCAGGATTTTCAGCAGGGTGCATAGAAACAACTGAGAAAATGTAGTTTGTTGAACCTGTAAGATAACCACCATTTTTCTCATCTGCAATCTGCGCAGTCCCTGATTTAAGGGCCACATTCTGACCCGGAACATTGACAGTTGCCTTGCCTGTACTATGATTATACATAGTTCCATATGTAGGGTCTGTTCCAACCATAACCATGTGGTCACGCGTGACTGATGCCGCTTCTTTCGATACAGGATTTCCGACAACCTCTTTTTGAGATTTACGAACAGATTGGTCATTAGGGTCATAAAGGGCACTGATAAATTTCGGCTCTAACATAACACCATCATTGGCAATGGCTGTAAAAGCACGTAGCATCTGGGTCTGCGTTACAGAAATCCCCTGACCAAATGCACTCATGGCAATATTGACAATATTATCTGCAGGCAATTGACCTGTATACTCATCAGTCAGACCAAAACGAGTTGGAACCCCAAATTTAAAGCGATTTAGATAATCAAGCCAGGTAGCATCTCCCATCTTTTGCTCAAGAAGCGTCATCCCAACGTTACTTGAGTGCGCAAACCCTTGAGAAAAGGTCATCATTCCTCCGCCAGTTAATCCTTCATTGACATCCCAATCTCGGATAGTAGCATCTGCTACTTTTAACTCACTACTATTGAAAACTTCTCCTCCTGGGAAAGTATTATTATCAATAGCAGCAGCGAGCGTCATGACCTTCATGGTTGACCCTGGCTCATAGTTACTTTGATAAAGGATATCACGCCAAACAAAGTCCTTAGTGATTCCTTCCTTAGTATCTGCATTAAAGGTCGGTCGTTGAGTGGTAGCAAGGATTTCACCAGTCTTGGCACTGACCAAGGTCGCGGTCATGTACTTACCTTTTACTTTTTCTAAAAAGGCATCCATCTGGGTTTCCATGAAAGATTGGAGCGGGCTAGACAATGTTGTATAAACATCCTTGCCATCTACAGTCTGCTGCGCTACCTGTTCTGTACCGGGTACGATATTTCCTACACGGTCTTTTTCATAGGTAATAATTCCGTCTGTACCAGCAAGAATGGTATTCAAAGAACTCTCCAAACCAGAAGTTCCTAACAAACTCTTGCTGCCATCTTCATTTTCATGAAGTTGGGCTAAACCAATAAAACTAGAAGCAAATTGGCCATTTGGATAGCTTCTGTTAGGGCTCGTTGTAAAGTCAATTCCTTCCACACTAGCATCTTTTAAATCTTTTTTAATGGCCATCATATTGGCATAGGTAATCCCATTTCCTTTGGCACCAAAGGAAACCTGGGTCAGATTTGGTTGAGCCAGTTGTTCTTTTACATAGGCTTCATCCATATCCAAATACTTATGGAAAACTTCAGCTACCTTATTAAACTGCGAATCCTCTACATAAAGAATTTTCCCCGTTGCTGACTTGTATTTTTTATCAATAACAGCATAGACATTATAAGAGGTCGCATCTTCTGCGATAGGCACTCCATTTCGGTCATAGATAGTTCCACGTTTGGCAGGAACTGTACGGGTTGTTTGGTGAACCTTTTTAGCTTCTTTTACCAAGTCAGTACCAAATATATTACCTTTCGCGATAATATAAGCAAAATTGGCCAAAAAGATGCCAAAAAGGGCAACCGCCACAAAGCTGAGGTACTTACCAACTATCCTACGGTTTTTTGCTGGAGATTTACGATTTTTTATCGCAAATCGGGTTATTTTTTCTGTCCATTTCATATCTTACTCCGCTGTTCGGATATTTTCATTATTCAATTTCAAATCTTTTTTATCTGCAATCTCTTTCAAGCGCTCTGAACGAATCAATTCATTCACTTCCTGCTTAGCATCATCGAGCTCTGTCTTCTTTTCCTCTATCTGCGCATTGATTTTTGTTAAATCACTTTGCACTTGCAAGAGTCGTGTCTGCATAAAGATAATGCTCACTGCTAAAACGAGAGCCGTAAAAGCGATGGAAAGATAAAAAGCCTTCTCCACACGTGAGAATTTTTTTATACGATTCTGCAAGAATTGACTGGTTGTTTCTTTCTTATCTACCATTTTTTCCTCTTACTTGTGAATTTTTCTGGCCACGCGCAACTTAGCTGAATGCGAGCGGTTATTGGCTTCTAATTCTTCTGCACTTGGCAAGATTGGCTTACGGGATACCAATTCCATCTTGGGCTTGAGATCATCTGGAATGAATGGTAAACCTTTGGGAACTTCAACCGTTGAAGCATCCTTGAACAATTGCTTGGTTAAGCGGTCTTCTAGTGAATGAAAGGTAATCACTGAAATTCTACCATCTAGAGCCAACATCTCCATAGCCTGCTGGATGGATTCATCTGCCGCTCCCAGTTCATCATTGACTTCAATTCGAATAGCCTGGAAAATCTGCTTGGCAGGATGGCCCTTCTTCTTGAGCTCCTTGGCAGGTTTGGCCGACTTGATAATTTCTGCTAACTCAGTCGTTGTCTCGATTGGCTTGACTTCACGTGCTTGTTCAATCTTACGGGCAATCTGTTTAGAGAATTTATCCTCACCATATTTGAAGAAAATTCGAACCAAGTCATGATAGTCATAGTGGTTCACCACCTCATAGGCTGTCAGACTAGCATCCTGATTCATGCGCATGTCTAGTGGCGCATCCTTTTTATAAGAAAAACCACGCTCACGCTGGTCCAATTGAGGACTAGACACTCCCAAGTCATAACAAATTCCATCAATTTCCTGAACACCAGCTTCGCGCAAACGTGCCTGTAAATGACGGAAATTATCCTTGATAAAGGTTACCATCCCTTTTTCGATATAGGGTGCCAAACGTTTTTGCGCATTGTCAATGGCATTCTGGTCCTGGTCAAAGGCATAGAGATGGCCTTTTTCACTTAATTTACTTAATAAATATTCGCTATGGCCTGCTCCACCCAAAGTCGCATCAACGTAGATACCGTCAGGCTTTACGTCGAGCATATCAATCGTTTCATGAAGTAAGACCGTTACATGATGAAATTCTTTTGTCATATCCTATCTATTTTACCATAAATCCGACCAGCTTGCACTAGTCAGACAAATAGGGCAAAAACAAGTAAGATTTCTTTAAGAAATATGTCAAATATGCTTGACATCTATTTCTTAGAAGAATATAATATAGTCAAATATATACGACACAAATCAGAAAGGAGAACAAATGAATCGTGTGAAAGAATTTCGCAAGGAACTGGGCATTTCCCAGCTCGAACTCGCCAAGGATATCGGCGTCTCGAGACAGACCATCAACATGATTGAAAACGACAAGTATAATCCAACTCTGGAACTCTGTCTCAATCTCGCCCGAAGCCTCCAAACTGACCTCAACAGTCTCTTTTGGGAGGATGATTTTTAAAAAAGGAGCCAACTCATGAAAAAAGAAACCTTCACTGAAAAACTGATCAAACGCACATACGGTATTTCTGGTCCCCTTGACGAATACAAACGGCATGAGGCCGATCGTATTGGGAACCAAGTCTTTATCATCCTCTTTTATCTGATGATTTTCGGAAATCTTATTCCACTCGTTCTTGCCTATAAATATCCTCAACTAGTAGCTCTAGTCTATCCTCCTCTGATTTTAGTGATTGCCCTCATCGCTGCTGGCTATGTCACCTACCAAATGAAAAAAACAGGGATTACAGCTATTGATTCAGATATGCTGAATGAGAAAGAAAGCAAGCAACTATACTACCCAGGTCTTAAAGCAGGTTTGTTCTTTGGTCTATGGATGTTTTTTATAACTCCTCTTCTCAGTATACTCATAGGTGAAGGTCAGGACTATTTTCATTCTCTCCTAACTATAAGAAATGGTGTATCAAGCATTCTCGGTTCTATCTTCTTCGGAGCGAGCATACAGTTCCTCATCTCCCGTCGCATTGCAAAAACTAAAAAAGAGCAAGATGAGGATTAGGAGGTGCCCTATGAAATCACTAGTAACTTTACTTACCTATCATCTTTTGTTTGCTTCTCTACTCACCTTCATCATCGTTTCAGGGAACTTGCCAATCTACGATATAGTCCTCCTTCCAGTCTTTGTTCCAGCACTCAACAAAGGATTGACTTATCTAAAGATAGATTCCCAAAAAACGCGCATACTCAACCTAGCACTATGCTTTACGATTCTATCCTTTCTATCCTTACCACAGCTGACGCTCATTTCAAGCAATTGGAAATATTATATACTGCTAACTATCGCCATCCTTTCTTCTATTACTTATCTTTATTATCTCTATCAATTCGTAAAAGAAACAAAATAACATCGTTCATTTAGGAGAAATCACCCATGAAAAAAGAAGACTTAACAACTCGCTTACTTCGAAATTTCTTTCATATCCAAGGGCCTTTTGATGAATGCCGTCAAGAGGTTATCTACAAGGCTTGCGCCCGTTCCATGATCCAAATCTTTTACTCTTCCTTCATTCTCTTCTTGTTTTATCTGTTATTTGGACGCTTCATAGAAGCCGTTCGCTATGCCATGCCCTACGTTTACTCTGGACTCATTTTTTTCATTACTTTAAAAACTCAAAGAGCCGTCAAAGAACTCCATCTGGAAAAAGATGACAAGTCAGAAATCATCCTCAAAACCTACAGCAAAGCTCAAATCAAATTCCGAAGCTGGATTGTGTTTATCGGTATTCAGATTGGCTTCTTTACCTTACTCATCTTTCATAAAGTCTTCGTTCAACAGATGTCCCTTTCAGATTTTGGAAAGTTGCTCATGCAATTCGATAAAAGTATTCCTTTCCTGATGTATAGCCTGATTATCGGAAGCATTTTTGGAACCCTGACCTACGGATTTCTATCACTACAGGAGGAGAAAACTCCTAAAAATACCAAACAGAAGGAGAAAAGCAAGCAATGACTTCACTATACGATTTTTCAGTCTTGAACCAAGACCATCAAGAAACTCCACTAGAGACCTATCGTGGTAAGGTTCTCTTGGTTGTCAACACTGCTACTGGATGTGGTTTAACGCCCCAGTACCAAGGACTTCAAGAACTCTATGATCGCTATCAAGAACAAGGTTTTGAGATTTTAGACTTTCCTTGCAATCAGTTTATGGGACAAGCACCAGGCGGCGCAGAGGAAATCAACGCCTTCTGTAGCCTACATTATCAAACCACCTTCCCACGTTTTGCCAAGATCAAGGTCAACGGTAAGGAAGCAGACCCTCTCTATGTTTGGTTGAAAGAACAAAAATCTGGCCCACTGGGAAAACGAATCGAATGGAATTTCGCTAAGTTTCTCATTGGTCGTGATGGGCAGGTCTTTGAACGCTTCTCTTCAAAAACAGACCCAAAACAAATTGAAGAGGCGATACAAAAACTACTATAATTTCACAATCTCACTATTATTAGTTCTCCTTTAGCCTAAGAATAGTGGGATTTTTTGATGGGCTTTGACTTGAATAGAAAAACACCCCATGATATGAGCCATGAAGTGTTGTAAAAATGATACATTTACAGCAGACTCCCCTCTACTGACTACTATTTTTAACCCCAGCATATACATAGGTCCTATTTCTAGGACACGCTTTTTCCGTTACCACCCTAAAATAAAAGCTATGCTCCCGCCCATCCTTGGCATTTTCCTTGTTTAAGACAAAGTAGTTTTTCTGATTCATCGCCATGGTTCGTAGGATGTCATCAATCAAAAAAGTCAAGGGTACGTTCATGGCAGAATATTTTTGAAAATCCTCTTCAAAACGAATATAGTCATCTGAAAAATAATCCATCTGCAGTTTGTTTTCATACAGCTCTTTTCTAGTCATAAACTCCCTCCTCCCACAGTCGAATTTCTAGGATATCTGCAACCTCTATCAACCTATATCCCTCGTTTGTCCTAATAGATAGAGTCTGATGTGATAACTCTCTCACCACACCGATGATAGTCGCCTTCTGCTTCTTTTCCTTGACCACAAAACTCCCCTTAAGTTGGCCAACATAAAGCTGAGAAAGCAAGTGCAACTTCTCATCTGGAGTCAAATCCGTCGAAAAATCAACACGGCTTTTTTCTTCACTGAGCGAACTGGTGTGTTCTGAAAGGTAAAATCCCATCCACTTCTGCATACCTGGATCTTGATAATATCGCGCGGATTGAAAAGGTAAATAAGAACGATCAATCATTGTAATCCATCTAATCCTCCAGCAGAATGTCCCCCAATCAGCTTGCTTCTGGCAAGACTCCTAGAGGCTTCTTCCAGTGCATTGGCTCTTAAAAGAGAAGTGAAACCAAATTGTTCCCGAATGGAGTCAATGGCCGTCTGGAGCCTTTCTTCTTTTTCTAGCTTGTCAACATCATCAAAGAGAGATATCAAACCAAAGGGCTCGTCTACAAAGCCTGAATAGTTTACACCGACACTTCTGACTGCTCCAGAAGTGTATTTGTTATGAAATAACTTCAAAACATAATTCGTTAAGACAGCTGTATTATTGGTCGGTTCGACCTTCATTTGTGTGTGAATAGATTGCCGGATCTCCTGTTTAGAAAAACCAAGATAGATAGAAACAAGGGTTGTTTTCTTGCCCGCCCTTCTCAGTCTAATAGCGACCTGCTCCGCCATTTCTCGAAGAATAATTTCGATATCTCGTAGCTTCACGTAGTCTCTCGGCAAGATTTGAGAATTCCCCAACCCTCGAGACTTGGCTTTATAGGGCCTATGAACATTGCTCTCATCAACCCCATTAGCATGAAACCACAAACGTAGGCCAGCCTGACCGAGAACTTTCTGTAGATGGTCTGGATTGCTGGCGGCCAATTCTTTGATGGAAAAAATTCCCAAAGCATTCAAGCGTTTCTCCATCCGCCTGCCAATCCCCCAAAAGTCCGTCATCTTGGGAATGGCCCAGACCTTCTCTTCCACATCCTGGTAAGACCAATTGGCCCTCATGGTCGGGGTATGTTTGGCCTCATTGTCCAGAGCCAACTTCGCCAGTAAGGGATTGGCATTGGACATGCCTACTGTAGAGTAGATCCCTGTCTGCCTCCAAATATCCCTCTGAATGCGGGCAGAAAGCAGATCCAGCTTGTCTTTGCGAGAAAGACTCTTCTCAGGGATGAAATAGTTGAGCGAACTAGTCAGATCGATAAAACCCTCATCGATAGAGTAGGGATAAATATCATCTGGACTGCCATAGTTTTGAAAGATTCGCTGGATTTCCATATTGACCGCTATGTACTCATCCATCCGAGGAGGCACAATCAAGGTCACTTGAGCCCAATCTTCGATGTAACGAACATAATCCGAGTCAGTCGGTAGCCCTTGTTTTCGAGCATTGTAATAGGAAAATTTGCGCGTTTTGATATCAAAAGGCAGGTCATAGGCCCGACCAACATTGGACTTGCCAAAAATCTTCTTAAACATGGGGGATGAAGCTAGGATAAGACCAGTTGAATTATCCGCTCGACTCATAACACAAAGCGAGGTCTTCAGCGGATGCAAGCCCCTCTTCACACACTCAACGCTGGCATAAAAGGATTTCATATCGACAAAGACAATGTCACTTTTGGGCTCTCTGGAATAATCAAAATAGCCCATAGGCTAACCCTCCATCGGCACAAAATTCCCAACGATAATTCCTACAATCCGAGGATCTTCCTCATAGGAGATGAAAATGTCCTTATATTTGGGATTGATAGAGACCAGACGCAGACCATCTTCCTCCCGATAAACCCGTTTGATATAGGTCTGGTTGTTGCAAACCACTGCATAAACTGCCCCATCATAGTCAAACCCTGTCTCTCGAATCAGAGCCACTGAACCATTTTGATATTTAGGTTCCATGGAATCCCCAGCCACCCAGGACGCAAAATCATGGGCTAACTCCTCGTTAAAGTAAACCGTATCAAAATTCTGATCATCGTAGACCGAAGCCCCGATTCCTGCTGACATGCGTTCGTAGACACGGTACTCGTAGAGGCGCTCTGGCATGGTCGCCACTTTCTGGGATTGTTCCTCTTGAGCCAGATTGCGAGCATAGAGAACAACCTTTTCCTTCCCTTTGTTAGATAAGCTATTATAAAGACGTACAATCTCAATCTGAGTAAAATATCCTTTGGGTACCTTTAAAATATTCTCTAACTGGAACACCTTCTCCTTGGACGGTTCCTTGACTCCACGTTCCCAAGCTGAGTAAGCCTGAAAACTAATCCCAAGTTGCTCTGCAATTTCCTTCTGTGTTAGTTTTAACTCTTTCCTCCGAGCCTTTAATTTTTCTGGCTGATACATACTTCACCTCCTATTATGATACTTTAATGGACATTATCTCCCTTAGAAAGACTAATCGATGCTTGAATCCATACTTTCAAAACTCAACCAATATGATTTAGTTTTATTATATAAAAAAAGTGGACGGTTGTCTACTAGGAATATCATAAACATCATGAGTTTTAATCAAACTAAAAGGACTTAGCCCTGTACCATACAGAACTAAATCCTTTGAATGAATAATTTATCTAACTTTTAGAATCCCTACAGAAATTCCAGTTTTTCTCTATTTGATACCAGACATTAGTTTTTCAATACGTGGAACGTAGAAGAATAAGATAATACTGAATACAATCGTAATTCCTCCAACAATTCCATAGTAAGCGACTTCAGTTTCGCTTGTATAAAATTTTACAATTTGAGCATTGATAGCTTGGGCAGCTGCATTACTCAAGAACCAGATAGACATCATTTGTGCTTGGAAGGATTTTGGTGCTAACTTAGTAGTGACTGATAGACCAATCGGCGAAATCAGCATTTCCCCTACAATCACAATAGCCCAACTCATAATCAACCAGAGAGGACTGACCTTAACATCTGTCCCAAAGAGCATCCCTGGTAACATCATCCACAAGAAGGATAAACCTGCTGCTAATAAACCGTAAGCAAATTTCTTAGAAGAGGATGGTTGCTTTTTACCCATTTCCCCCCACAACCATGCAAAAATCGGCACATAAATCATAATGAAAAGTGGATTGATACTTTGAAAAAAGCTAGATGGGAAATGAATTTGATTCCCAAATACATTAAAGTAGAGTCGAGTTTGATCATCCGCAAATAGAGCGAGAACAACAGAACCCTGCTCCTCAATAGACCAGAAGAGTACTCCAGCGATAAATAAAGGAATGTAGGCAAATACTCGGGATCTCTCAGTAGCAGTTATTTTCTGACTAGATAAAATTTTGAAGAAATAGTAGATTGGAATGATTACCGCAATCACTGTAAAGATATTAACAATCATATCCACGTTAAACTGGTGAGTAAAGACTAAGCCTATAATCATCAGAATAACTATGACAAGTGTAAGTAGCAAGCGTTTAATCAAGGTCTGCTGGTCCTTCTGTGAAAGTGGATCAGTGGGGTAAAGACTTGATTCAGGCAGATATTTCTTCCCATCTAAAACATACTTCACCAAACCAAAGAACATCCCAATGGCAGCTAATGAGAAACCTAGATGGAAATTAACTTCCTGACCTAGATAACCTACTAAATAAGGGGCAACGAAGGCACCTAAGTTAATACCAAAGACAAAGATACTAAAACCTGCATCCCGTCTATCATCCTCTTTCTCATAAATTCCCCCCACCATATCTGAGATATTGGGTTTTAAAAATCCAGTTCCAAAGATAATCAAGGCAATAGAAAGATAGAGAGCCACTTGTCCAAAAGGTGTTGCCAAAGCAATATGCCCTAGCATAATCAGAATCCCACCGTAAAAGACAGTCTTACGGCTTCCTAAAATTCGGTCACTGACAAAACCACCGATAACCGAGGACAAAAATACCAGCGAGCCATAAATCGCCATAACCGATGCAGCCGTGGTCTTATCCATCCCCAACCCACCATCTTGCACACTATAGTACATATAGTAAAGTAGGATAGCTCGCATCCCATAGTAAGAAAAGCGTTCCCACATCTCTGTAAAGAAGAGGGTGGACAAGCCCATAGGATGTCCAAAAAATGTTTTCTGTTTTTCCATATATATTCTCCTTTAACGATATAATAATTCATTTTACAGAATTTTCAAACAAATGTCAAACAAATCCTGTTTGTTTTAGAAAATTTTCTGAAAAAATCATACATCTCATACTTAATTCCATCATAAAAATCCATTTCAGACTAACTTCCACTTCGGTCAGGCAAATGGAAGTTACTTTGAAAAATCACCTTTAAAAATTTGCTCTTGTTTAGTTTAAAAAAGAGGCTGGGCAAAAAGTCTTTAAAATCATAAAAACATCCCTACGCCAAACTTGTAATTACTAAAATACAAGCCAATAAGCATAGAGATGTAAAACTGTTACACGTTAAAAAATAATAATTAGCAATCAAAGAATAGAAATTGTGTACGAAATGTCTCAATTAGTTTTCGCTAGTAAATATCATTTCCAACAAACGCCCTCTCAATTCCTTATCCTGATGATGCAAGATATTCATTAACTCATGAGAATTTTTGGCATTGATGAATTGATTTAACAATCTATCTTTTAATTCATATGGAAGAGAAGCTGTCTTTAGTAGTCTGAAAACTTCATCATTTAGAGATGTCGTTTTATTATCTTTCCATTCAAATCTAGCTGTATCATTCTTATTTGGCAATTCAATTATAGACACATTCGTTCCTTTAAAATGAATTCTATGCCTTCTATTACTTGGAACGATACTAGAATCTCCTTGTAATGTTAACTCTACCATCCCCATTTCCCAGTTGATTGATAATCTTGTTTTATATCTTTGACCATTTTGATCTTCAATCATTTCAAAAGAATGTTGTTTGCCTGGGAATACATACCAATCTACAATTTCAGGTAAATCAACACCCATATCTATCTCGGAACCAACCAAAGGAATGATTGCACCACTTTTTGCAAACACAGGTATCGTCGAAATGTCTCTATAAACACTTAACTTCACACCACCTGTGTACTTTTTCTCTGAAAAGAAGTCATACCATTCACCTTCAGGGAACCATACATCCACTTTTGCAGATTGGAATGCCAAATCCATCTTTTCTACAATGGGAGCCACCATCAGTTCTGTTCCAAAAAAGTATTGATTTGGAACATTATAGCTCTCATCATTCTCTGGGTAGAAATAATACATTGGGCTGATTAATGGGGCACCTTCCTCGTGTGTCTTTACATTCATAGTATATAGATAGGGAATCATCTGATGTCTCAAACGAAGGTATTTCTTCATAATCTTAGATGTTGTTTCTGAAAAAAACCAAGGTTCTTTACTATTAAAGGGACTTCTAGAACTATGTAAGCGAGTAATCGGACTAAAAACGCCAAACTGTAGCCATCTGGTTTGTAGCTCTTCGTCATAATCCCCTAGCATGTGTCCACCGATATCATGACTCCACCAACTATAACCGATATTAGATGCTGTCGCTGTAAAATAAGGTTGAAATCTTAAGGAATTCCAACTAATAATAGTATCTCCTGAAAAACCAACAGGGTAGCGGTGACTACCCGGCCCTGCATATCTTGATAAAATCAAACCACCTTCTGCATTTTTACAACTATCCTGATAATGATAATGGTTTAAAAGCCATAGTGGATCCAACATGCCTTGTGTCCCTTGTTGCCAGTCAATCCACCAAAAATCTACTCCCTGCTTTTCTAGCTCATAATGAACATCTTTAAAGTAAGCTTCCCTAAAAGAAGGATTAAAAAAATCAAAAATAGCAGGTTCTTCTAGTTCTACATTTAACCCCAATCGTTTGGCAACTCGAGGATAAGCTTCTTCATAAGCCCGTATACCATCAGCAGGATGGACATTTAAGGAGAGTTTTAACTTTCTATCATGAAGTTGTTGCAATAACTGTTCTGGATTAGGTATTAAGTTTCTATTCCAACTATATCCTGTCCAGCCACTTCCAAAACGGGCTGGAATGTCAGTTATATGCCAATCCATATCTAAAACACCAATAGATAATGGAATTTTCTCTGTTTCAAATCTGTCTATTAAATCCAAGTATTCATCCGACGTATAAGGCCAATACCTACTCCACCAATTACCTAAAGCATATCTTGGCAACAAAGGTGTTGAACCAGTCAAATGGTAAAAGTCTCTGATTGCTCCTCTATAATCATGCCCATAGGCAAAGAAATACAGGTCAATTTGATTTTCTCTCTCAATATAACCAGACTGTTCATCCCAAATAAATCCTTGAGAATCATCCAATAAGGCTATACCATTTCGGCTAATAATTCCATCTTCTAACGAGATTGCGCCATCTGCCTCATCCAGAGTCCGAGCTGTTCCTTTTAACGTTTCAATAGATTCACCAAAATACCAGCGACTACCATATACGGCAAAATTTCCTTTTAATTCTATAAATAAATTTTCGGGGTTAAATTCTCCTTTATTAAAGTGCAGATGAAAATAGTCCGTCATAATATCTAGTACGTTTGATGTCTCGATATAATCTAACGAAACTTGGCCAAAATCTCTATTATAGATAAGTTGTGTCGTTCTATCCTCAAATCTTCCAGTTTGAGAGTATTCTAACCTTACTAACTTGTCTGTTAATACAGAGATTCGATAAAACTCTCCCTTAAAAATTTTCAATTTGTTTCCCTCCTTTTATGGTAGCATAAAAACAGAACGCACCATTTTGATGCGTTTTTCGTTATTCTGAATGCAATGTTCTATCTATGACAAATGATACTCAATTGAAAAAATGTAGTGGACAAAATATCTTTTAACAAATCAAGATGTTATTAAAGAGTTATCCCTTTTCAACCTTTCTAAGCTTATGTAGTTGTGAAACAAACTACTTTTAAACTATTAACTAAGATAGGATTGATATATAATTTCAAACTCTTACTAGCAATCATACGATATTCAAGCTCGCGTGCTTTTTTCCTTCCTGCTTATTTCTTAGAACTGAAGAAGCTGGATAGATATATAAATTATCCGAATCAATATCGTCATAAGACTCCTAACATTTACGCTTCATTAAGTCATTCCCAGAGCAAGAGCTTCATCTCGCAATGTTTCAACACCACTAACCGTAGATCGCCATCCTTCAATCATATTTGTACTTAAAGCATACCAAACACTCTTAAAAACGGATCAGTTTTCAAAAGCTACTCCCATGATTGTCATCTTTTCTTTATCTATATCTAAGGACATATACTACCTCCTTTAGTTACATTATACCATGTTTCTCTGTAGCTTTTAAATATTTTTTTCTCTGTAAGCCGTAATATTCAGTGTACTTATCCTATTTTATAAAACTCAAACCCAAATATAAAACGCATTCTTTTTCCTTTTTAACTAATGATGCTGAGAAAAAACTTAACTTCAGGGGAAAATGAAGTAAGACTAGACAAAGTTCAAAAACTAATTTCGTACAACTCAAAATACTGATTTTAGACTGAAGATAATGATAGAATGCTAATTAATGTTTTTGTAATAAATAGCTGACAACTTATATTGCTTTCGATTTCTTAAGAATATAAAAAGAAACAATAAGGTAAACTTTCGAGTCGTTGATAGTATAGTATTGATTAACGTTTTGAGCCAACTGACTTTGTCCGGTTGCAGCCACATTTGTAAGCGACTAAAGTCGCAACAACTGTGTCAATTGCACCAATTTAGTAAGAAAGTACAAAAAGAACACCCCGAAAGGTGCTCTTTGTAAGTATAGTAATTCTTTCGAATTAACGTTTACTAAATTGTGATGCTTTACGAGCTTTCTTAAGACCTGGTTGGGGCACCACTTATTTTATCCAATTTCAAAATGCTTTAAAATCAACGTTTTCATAAATTTCTAAAAATTAAAATTTCAATTAAGTTCAATCACTTTCATTTAAATAAGGTAAACTTTCATTAAAAATAAGATAAAATCGAACCAGAATATCAAAAGTTTACCTTATTTGATTTTTACAGAGGTGAAATAGGGATTCACTACACGTCAATAGATGTGAGAAACCTTGATTTTAAGCGATTCTTGAAATTCTAAATTTCACTACATTGCAATATAAATCAACCGAATCACTACCTTTTTCACTACCTTTTTTGAAATAAGAGTAATGATTCGGATATTTAAAAGAAGAGGAACTTTATTGTGAAGCTCCTCTTTTTGTTATGTGTTCTTTTTCTTACAAATCGTATGACCTGGTTTGACACAGTTGGATTTCAGGTACTTTCAGTTTAGCTTTATATCAACCATCATCAAAATCCAACTATTTTCTTATTTTAAAAAATATGAATAAGTTTGATTTAATGAGGGAATTTCTTTAAATTTATTCTTAGCACCTATAAGTTAATAATACTATTCTTTAAATTATAGTTTATAATTATCTGATGTTTCAATGATCACAAAACAAAGTACAGCGAATCACTTCCTTTAGTCAAACATATAACTGAACAACATTGTTTATCTTCCTGCACTTTCATATTTTTTCAATCCTTTTCTAAAAATTGTACGACTGATAATAATCAAAAAAACTGTAAAAACTATTTGATAGAAAAATAGGTTCAATGTATCTTTCCCTAAAAATATTAATACTGCAGGATTGGCAATTAATAAATTGGGAACAAATAACATAGTGATCAATCTGTTAATACCTGTAAAAATATTATATGGATACTTAGAAATTCCAATATAATTCAAAAATACATCTACTTTTGAAAATTTAGTTGGGAACCAAAATGAACTAATCGTTATTAGAAACCAAATTGAATAATATATAATACAACCACACATTAAAGAAAGGATATAAAATAATATTTTTAATGAATTTAAATGTACATTTAAATTTCCATAACTTATAAAAATGATCGCAAGACCAAAAAAAGTATTCACGAATTGAACTAAATTAAATGATCTAAAAATATAGAACAACTGAGTATCAAACGGCCTCAATAAAATTTGATCCAAGTTACCACTCAAAATATCTGATTCTAAAATTCCCATACTTCTAATTAACAATCCCATCATAACTCCATCTACAATAGTGTAGGAACCTACCAAAAATAAAATTTGATAATAGTCCCAACCATTAAAATAGTCTATGTTTAAGAAAATCAATCTAAAAAATACAATAGGTAAACCAATCCACAGTATCGACGAAAATAGACCACAAAAGAAGTCAAAATGAAAATTCATATCAGATTTAAAACCAAAATGAAGTAGCCTAAAAATTACCTTTATTCTAAACATTTTATCCTCCCACATTTGAGAAGTGCTCCACTCCTTTTCTCAATATGAATCTTGATATAATATAAAAAATGATGCACCAAATCAATTGAATACAAATAATTCTCAAATAGTCTATTAATTTATATGTATCATTACTAAACATCTGAAGCGGTTCATATACTAAGTATTTAAAAGGTAATACATCTAAAAACAGACGAAAATTATTTGAAAAAAAACTTAAAGGCAACAATATTCCTGATAAAAACTGAATTACTATTTCTTTAACAGTAAGGACAAAAAATATATTTTCTAACCAAAAAGAAAGCATACCTACACAACATGATATTAAAAACCATAGAAACATAGATAGAATAATTGCAATACTTCCTAAAATAAGAATTTCAATGGTTAATAACTCATTCTTGTAATAAACACTGGAGAATAAAATGACAGGAATGATGATAAATAATAAATGAGCAATCCTATTTCCAAGCATTTTACAAAAATAATACTTATAAAAAGTAACAGGTTTTATTAATATGCTAAAAAAATTTCCTGAATGAACATCGTCATTGATTTCCCAATCAACTGGATAAAAAACAAAATATGAAAAAATTATAGTCCCCAAATAGTATTGAACCATTGAGGTAAAATCATATCCTGCTATATTTATCTGGTTATTCTGATATATATATGTCCATAAAAATACTGATATCATAATTTGTATACTTGCCTGTAACATTAACAATAGTACACTTGATTTATAGTTCAAAATAGATCGAAATGATATCAGAATAATAGACATTTCTTTTTTCAATTGTGCTCCTTTTTTGTAAAATAGTTTTGTAAAATAATTTCTTCTAAAGAAAGATTTGATATTTCAAAATCTTCTATATCTACAAGCTTATTGATTGATTCTAATGTCTCAAAGACAAAATCTCTAGGTATTTTTAGTATACATTCCGATTTTTTTTGAGAAATGACTTCTACTCCTTTAACAGAGCATAACTCTGGTACCAAATCTAATGTCATTTTTATCTTTAAATATTTAAAATCAGAAAATTTAGATAAAATAACATCCATTGACTCCTGCAAAATAATTTTTCCTTTGTCAATGACGATTAATTCGTCACAAACAGACGAAATATCATCCATATCATGACTCGTTAAAATAATGGTAGTATGACATTCTTCATTCATTTTCTTTAAAAATGTTCTGATATCTTTTTTAGACTGTATATCTAACCCTATAGTAGGCTCGTCTAAAAATAATATTTCCGGACTTGTTAAAGATGCCGCGATAAACTCCATTTTCATTTTTTGTCCAAGAGAGAGGGTCCGGACCTGCTGGTAAAGCTGATCTTCTACATTCAACAAATTGCTTAACTCCTGAATTCGTTCTTGTAAAATCGCCGGTTCTACCTCATATAAAGTACCAATCAATTGAAAATAATCTATAGCCGAAACATCTTGAAATAACTGTAATTTATTTCCTACTACTATTGAAATTTTTTTTCTAAAATTTATACTTCTTTTAAATGGAATTTCTCCATTCACTTCTAATTTTCCGGAACTAGGATAAAGAGTCCCAGTCAACATTTTAATCGTTGTGGATTTACCAGCTCCATTACTCCCAATAAAGCCAACTATACTCCCTCTCTTAATCGTAAAACTAATATCTTGAACAGCTCGAATCGTTATTTGATTACGTTTCAAAAATCTCTTGATAAATGGGAGTCTTGAATCAAAATTATAAAAATTTTTAGATAAATTCTGAGCATTAATAACTATTTCACTCATATATCTCTCCTTTCGATAAAATATATTTACTTGTACTTTTTCCATACTTTACTAAAATGCTAAAGATTGAGCTAAAATCTTCGGGATGGGTAAAATAATATTTGTCTTTAAAAAGTTTCTCAAAACCTTCAAGGCGATTATTGAAATCATTAAATTTTGTATTGTCTAGCTGGTTGAATGTCTCTTTAATATCCATAAACTTTCTCCGTGATTCTTTATTTCACTTTATAAATAGAAGAGTGTCTATATATTTATAGATCCTCAAGGACTTGCATTTTATCAAGTATAAGTAGAATAGTATGTAAGGGTTTACATATTCATATTATATGATTATTTAAGGAATCAGTCAATTTTCCACATTATTATATGACAAAATGTATTTTTTAAAAATGCAAAAATCTATGAGCAAGATGTTTGACTTCCTTTTTAAAGTATATACTTATATTAACCTTAGAAAAGAAAGAATGTTTGAACAGATATTCAATAATAATTACTTTTTTTAAAATTAAAATTCGAACTTTAAATTTTTATCTTTTTTATATTATTGAGTAACCTAAATTGCCCAATTTTTAAAATTAAGCTAGACAAAAAAAGACATCCAAGAGAAATTTCTTAAATGTCTGTAAACGTTGATATAAGCGTGTTGATTAACGTTTTGATAATTGTGATGCTTTACGAGCTTTCTTAAAACCTGGTTTGGAAAGCATGGGTTTCAGTTGGACTAAAAACAGCGTCACATCAAGGCTTTTCAGAACGATATCTACTGATTAATTTCATAAAATTTGAATCAATAATCTTTAAACGGGGGAATAGTTATTGTAATCTTCGAACTTCCTGATCAGATAATGTCATATCATTCTTCTCCTTTGCTTAGCTCAACATTATAAATGATTTCAGCTTCAGGACTTCCTTTTTCCGTTTCTTGCTTATTCTCGGCATATCAATCCGCCTTTCCGTCTGAAAATAAAAAAACCACAGGAAAGATACTTCAAGCCTTGTTTCTGTTATTTTTCGGGGTGAAAATCGGGCAAAATTCCCTTTCTAAGCCTTTCAAAAAATCACACAAGATATTTGTACTAACCTGTGGTTATGTATGAAATTGTGAGTTTTGGAGCAAAAAAACACCGTATTTCTACGATGTTTTTTGCTCCGACATATTTTTCTGTGTACTGATAAACTGGAATTTTGGCTTATTCCGATATGTCTAAGGTTTTGATTATCCTTGCGGGATTACCTCCTATTATACAATATCCATCTGGGAAGCTATGCGTTACAACGGCTCCTGCGCCAACAATGGTATGGTCTCCTAAAATAACGCCTGGTAAAATAACGCTGTTCATACCAATCCTGCAATGCTTGCCAATAATCACATCCTTCCCTTTCTGATCTTCAGCGAGGTTTTGAAAATCATGATTGGATGTGATAATACCGACATTTTTTGCAATATAGGTTCCTTGACCAAGCACAATTTTTGCGTCATATGTCTGAAAGTGATTTCCAAAATTAATAAAGTTTGGTAAATCTTCAGGTTCAAATATAACATTCTTTCCACATTCTATGTCGGGAGAGCAAGGCCATTTAATACCTATATTTTTGCCATAAATAATTCTATGCCAGATGTCACGATATGCCTACATCCCCCCCTCACTAAATAGAGTTGAAAACCAACTTGTTTTTAGATATTTTTTATCATAAAAAATTCTGCCAAACAGCAGAACAGTTATCCATGCTGGTATGCTGCGAATTACTTTCCCAATAGTCTGAATATATTTTTTCATGTACTCTCGCCCACTTCTTCAAATTCATATTTATCTCTCTGATTTAGACGTATTGTAATCCTCTTATATCTTTTGGAAATTGCTTGTCTTTGTTCAAGCGTAATCACTCCATCATACCTTTTCACTCTATTTGTCATAATGCATTTCTCCTTAAAGAATCTGGTAGATTTATATCAATTTCAGCATCACTAAATTCATTATCTTTGCTGACTTTCAAGGCATTTGCTGCAAGCTTAACAGCTTTATCTGTAGTGTTTGGTGCTGTTTTGTAGACATCAGCTAACTTATCAACCAATTGACGATATAATTCTACGATTTCTATTTCTGATTTATTTCTTAGCTTAATTTCAACTAAAAGCAACTGAAGTTTATTTCTGATAATCAGTAACTCAGTAGCTGAATTTTTATGGTTAGTTATTGACTTTTGAATTTCAAAAGATTGAAAAAACATACTTATTAATGTACTAATAAAAGAAATAATCGTTGCTACAATTTTTATAAGAAATTGTTCTATAAAAATTAAGGAAATTAGGCCTGCTGAAGTTAAAGCACTACAAGTAATTCTCAAAATTTCTAAATTTTTATAGCGTCTTGTTAACGTTTTTTTAGTTTAAGTGACTATGTTTTTATCACTGGAAAGCCAGGAGAAGGACGAAATTTTATTTCCCCAAATCCAAATTAGGTAGGATATCTAAAAAATTGAACTGTTGGTTAGATAAATATGACCTTGTTAGTAGTTCTTTATCTGTCATTTGATAGTGTGTCTTACAATGATACAGATAATATATTTCATTTTGGAAGATAAAAAATAACTTATCAAATTTACTTAAAAAATAATCTCCTGCTATCATTTCTTTAGGGTCAATAATTAGCGATGGAATACTTTCTTTTCCTTGCTGAATTGCATTTGCAACCCTGTGATTTCCATCAATCAGTAGATAAGTGAACGCCTGTGCATTATAAAAATGAACAAAAATAATTGGTTCTTTTTTTATCTCAATATCTTCTTTTTGATTTTCTGGTGGTGTCCACGTCACTAACTTTAGTTCTTTAGAAAATTTATTTAAGTTTACATCTTGTGAGTATTGTTGGTCTGACTTAGCCATTTGAACTAACGGTTCTACCACGAAATTAATCAATACTGATACTCCAGTATTAAAGTTAGTTTTATGTTGAAATTTTTCATGAGGTTGAAAATTTTCAATCAACTTTTGTAGGTAACTAGGGTTTCTCATTTTTCTTAATAAATCATTATCTGCACTTTTAAGTTGAGTTTTCCACTTGTTAAGGTAATTTTTCATTATCAAATATAGGCTGTTTTTCAAAACCTATCATTAATTTTTCATAATTAATATCGTAGGGGGTAAATGTTAAAAAATCAATAGGCATAATCTTCTCCTTTTACACTCTTATCATAACATTTTCTACTCTTTTATGCAGAAATTATCTGTTTAGAGGAGTAGAAAATCACTTAAATAGATACAAATAATTGACAATGTAAACCAAACGTATTACAATAAATAATGAAAGGTGGTGACGCTGATGGCAACTGTACCAACTCAAATTCGGATTGATGAGACCGTAAAAGCGCAAGCAACTTCATTATTTAATGATTTAGGAATGGATATGTCCAGCGCAGTCAATATTTTTCTTCGCCAATGTGTCCTACGTGGAGGGATTCCTTTCACGGTTGAAATGCCAAACTACAATGCAAAAACGCTAGAAGCTATTGCTGAAGCGAAACGGATTTCTCGTGACAATTCTGTAGCTTCCTATGACAATATGGAAGATCTAAAGAAAGCTCTGGAAGCCTAAATGTATCAAGTCAAGTTTACTTCTGCTTTTAAAAAAAGCTACAAACGAATGAAAAAACGAGGCTTGGATATTACACTCCTAGATGAAGTGATTGAAAAACTTCGCCTAGGGCAGACACTTGAAGAAAAATACCGTGACCATGAATTAAAGGGGAACTTCGTCGGCTTTAGGGAATGTCATATCAAACCTGATTGGCTCTTGATTTATCTGATTGAAGACGATATTCTAACCCTTACTTTAGCCGATACGGGCAGTCATGCGGATTTGTTTAAGATGTAAAGACAGTTCTTTGTGAGCTGTCTTTTTTGTTTTCTACTCTTTTAAGCTGATGAAACATTAGCTGTCAAGATGTCCGTTTAAATGGATATTTTTAAAAATTTCTATTCTAAAGGAAAGCGAGGAAAGAAAATGAATTATTATGAGCGAAGTTTTCAACGGATTTATGAAAGCTTCGTTTTTCGTTAAAAATATATCCTGATGAATACCACCAAAAACTTTTACTTCATCAGATTTTAGAAAGGATAGATACCTTATTTGAACACTACCGAAAGCTAGAATTGCCACTTTATCCCTTAGTACAATGGAATGGTTCTTATCGTTTAAAAGTCTATGTCCCAGCAAAAGTTAGAACTTCACTTGGAATTTCAGGCAATTATTATGATAAACGTTTTAAAACAAAGAAGGAGGCTAAAGAAGCTGAATTACAGATTTTAACCGACATCAATACAATCCAAAAAGGGGAAGCGCTCCCTCATCAAGCTATGATTTTTATGTCGGTACTACCTTTTAATTGTATTAGACCAGCTTCCAATTCTCATCATTCGAGTTATCAATCAGAATATTTCTTTTATTACTCAGTAATTCATCACTCACAAAATATTGCCCTAGTCTCTCTACAAAACCACAATTCTGACAAGTATATAGATAATCTTTTTTTATTTCCCTCACTAAATTGATATTGAACTTATATATCCTCCCGCATTCTTCACATGTCATGCTAAGATTATCACCATTAAATATGAAATCAAAAATACTTTCTAATTCTTTATTTTCTTCTCCAGATAAAGCTAAAATTATCTTTAAATTTCTAATATACCGGTTAAGGGTAACTATTTCTAAATCAATATCAAAATATTTCTCAAATATAGCAATAGCTACTTCTACTAAATAAATTAGAATGTAGGGTGTTTTCTCATAGAACAAATGCCAAAAATCATCCCAAATCTTATCATCAGAAAATATAAAATTAAGATTTCGCTTTTCCGTAGGATAATTTTTATTCTTTGTCACCAAATGAATAGATTGATCAAATACACTTGTTAAACTATTTTCTACCTTTCGATTATATATAATGTCATATAGTAATTCAGGATCAAGTAATTCTCTACTAAAATCCAAAAAACCATTTTCATACTGAATCGATTCTTTTGCTTTTAAAATTAGGTCAATAACAAATTCTTTTTTACCCTTCAAATCACTTACGTCATATTCCCTAAGCTCTCCATATTGTATTTTTTCTAAGAAATCATGTGGTTTAACCAATATCCAACTTAAATAAAATAAATTATCTTGAAAAGGTTTCCTAGCAAGAGAAAATGCAACAGTAACTTTTCCCCTCTCTATACAACTCAGAGATTCAAATAGATAGTAATTTAAATCACGTAAAATTGAAAAAAAGATGTGAGGTATATATACATATTCAGAAATATCTAAATCTTTTTGTCTATCTAGTTCATCAAACAAGTCAATTTCATCATTTATCTCATTAGTAAATCTAAAAGATAGACTGGATAATTGATATTTATCAGCTTTAACCAAAATATCAACTAGTATATCATACAAATATAGCATTAATTGATGACGTTTTCTATACTTAGTTGGTAATAATTCTGATATGTGAGATTTAGCCAATATTACTTTCCTCAATTCTTTTTAACTCTACATAACTATATTATACTCTAAAAGTACTCAGTCTTTATCTAGAAGGTTCCTATATAACTTAACAATTATTTTAAGTGTAAACCTAGAAAAGCACTTTACAAATAGCTTTGAAATATTTATATAATCGTATCAATTAACGTTTTAAAGCAACTGACTTTGCCAGCTCCCAGTCATATTATAGTGTCGATATAGCAAAAAAACAATGGAAATTCCATTGTTTTTTTGCTATATCGACACAAGAGGAAACATCAACAAGCCTCTACATGCTGACTATCTAAACAATAAAATGAAAAGTATCAGAAAGCGACATAAAGAGCTGGCACATGCTACACCTCATAAACTGCGACATACAGGAGCAACGCTTGCTAAACAAGCAGGAATAAGCTTAGAAGCTATTTCTGAGGCACTAACCCACAGCGACACAGGTACAACACAGATTTATGTCAATACTTCTAATGTAGTCCCTATGGCAGTCGGTGAATTTGCCTTAAAGTCTCTAAAACAATGAGGTGAAAATAAGGTAAATTTTGGGGTGAACTCTTGATTTTTAGACAAAAAAAGACATCCAAGAGAAAATTCTTGAATGTCTGTAAACGTTGATATATCGTATTGATTAACGTTTACTAAATTGTGATGCTTTACGAGCTTTCTTAAGACCTGGTTTTTTCCACATTATGATATTTATGGTAAATTATCACTAAAATCAAGTAATTTTAAGAGATAAATCCTCAATATTTACATATATAATCCTTTTGAAAATCGAGAGGTTATCAAAGGGTTATCACATTTTAGTTTTCGGAGCTTATGTAGTTGAGAAATACGAAATACCGTATCATAAAGATGATGTACAGTTTAGCAACAAATATACAGTTTCTTCGTTCCTGGACAATTTCTTTTTCTATCCTGAAGATATTTAAACAGTTCTATATATTATTTCTTGTGAGTAATTTTCATCAAAAAATTTCGGGTATTCGGATTTTATGGTGGAAAAGGGCTTATAAATCACCCTTCTCCAAATTCTTAATAAGTGTGGAAAAATCGACACCTAAGTTGTCTGTAATGTCGTGATCATTCACTTCATACCAATTGAAAGTATCGTATAACATAGCTTTATTGAAAGCACTTGAATTAAATCGTGGCTTACGCTTTTTATGGAGCTTCTCATTGAAAAGGATTTTGGCTCGTAAGGCATCAAACGAGTAACCTCTACCCATTCGCTCTACCTGCCTAATAATGCTGTTAATTGACTCCGTATAAGCATTAGTGAGCCTTTTATCAAAGTAGTTGAATATTTCAACATGCCAGTTGTCTACGGCTCTCACGAGGTCTTTATATGCGTCTTTAGAGTTGTTGGACATACAACGGTGTCTCCATTGACTATAACGAAGATGACCTTCATCTGGATCAGGAGTATCCCATATCCAGTAAAACTCTTCTTTGAGTTCATAGGCTTCTTTTAAAGCAGGAAGATTACCTAACCAAGTATCTAAGAGGAATGATTCACGTTCATTTAGATCGTGTTTACGCTTTAGAAGGATAAACCTTTAACGCATAAGGGTACGTCTTTCTTTTTGGCTCATATGGGCTTTCAAAGACTTTCTGACGTTATCTAAGGCTTGATTAGCCATTCTAACTACATGAAACTTATCTACGACAACTTTAGCTTGTGGAAGGATAGTGTTCACTGCGTCTTTGTAGGGCTTCCACATATCCATTGTGACGTACTCAATGTAAGTCCTGTCACTGATTTCTGAAAGACGTTGGATGACTGTTTCCTTGTTACGGTTAGGCTTGATGTCATAAATAGTCCTGCGTTCAATATTAGTCAATACAAGCCGAGGTCTACGGATAATATGTATCTCGTCTATCCCAAGCCACTTAGGAGTTTCAAACTGGTATTCACGTTCTTTGAGTGCCACATAGTCCTTAAAAACGTTCCTAATGGTTTTCTCGTCAACACCAACGCTTTCTGCGACTTCTACAAAGGTCTTAGACATGGATTGCTCTTGAATGGACTTTAAAAGCCTTTTGGTCATACTACGCTTTTCATCTACAGATATTAGGCGTTCCCAGAAGGTAGATCCGCATTCACGACACTTGTATCGTCTACGGTTCAATTGTAAGCCCACTCGCTTTAAACGAATGGGCAAATCCATAATTAGTTGATTTCTTGAACTGTGTTTGTACAACTTGTCAAAACCACATTCAGGACAACGTTCAGGTGGTCCGACTGCTTCAACTTTAAACATCATATCGGTTTCATTTTCTTGTGGCGGTTCTATTGTTTTAATGTCTGGTAGGGATAATAAGTCTGACATATTATTCATCCTTTATTACTCTGCAGTGTTAAGGTATCAATTATAGATTTGATGTCGAAATCATCAGTGTTAAATTATTTTTGTGACCACAAATGCACTTAGAAAATCCCTTAAAGCATTAGCTGGTTCACTTGAATAGGGAGTTGTAAAAAAGTTCCCTTAGCCTGCACAGCAAGATAATTTCGA
>OCLG01000107.1_pt1 | contig 34088 bp, 35 predicted proteins | sample 1548111 | NCBI WGS metagenome assembly OCLG01 (sample SAMN05301508, study PRJEB22388) | human oral metagenome | isolation source: Infant 2 DOL 28 oral | host: Homo sapiens | place: USA: Pittsburgh, Magee-Womens Hospital of UPMC | collected 2013/2014 | reverse complement strand
CGCTGCGCCTGTTCGCGGCACCAGCCGGGTTCACCGCTGAGCACCAGCAGGCGCCGGATGCCCTGCCGCCGCATGAGTTGTTGCGCTGCCTGTAACATAAGGCTGTATCTCAATCCGAAAAAAATGCCGGAGTCAGGCTCCGGCACTTGAGGCGTTAACGGGATGCAAAGGTGTTGCAGGTATTGGGATCGCCGCTGTCGAAGCCCTGCTTAAACCAGGTGTAGCGCTGCTGCGAGGTGCCGTGAGTGAAGCTGTCCGGCACGACGCGGCCCTGACTCTGCTGCTGCAACCGATCGTCGCCAATCGCCTGCGCGGCGTTCAGCGCCGCCTGCAGATCGCCCTCTTCCAGCATCTGCTGCTTCTCGGCGTATTTGCCCCACACGCCGGCGAAACAGTCCGCCTGCAGCTCCATTTTCACCGACAGACGGTTCACTTCCGCCTGGCTGGCACCCTGCTGCATGCCCAGCAGGTTCTGCACGTGGTGGCCGACTTCGTGCGCCACCACATAGGCCTGAGCGAAATCACCGCCGGCGCCCAGCTTGGTTTTCATGTCCTGATAGAAAGACAGATCGATATACACCGTTCTGTCACCCGGGCAGTAGAACGGCCCCATTGCCGCCTGACCGGTGCCGCAGCTGGTGCGCGTCACGCCGCGATACATCACCAGCTTCGGCGGTTGATAGGTTTTGCCCATGCGCTGGAAAATCTCTTTCCAGTTGTCCTCGGTCGAGGCCAGCACCACCGAGGTGAATTTGGCCAGCTCATCATCTTTCGGACTGATGTTGGCGCTCTGTTGTTGCCCCTGCGGCGCAACGTTACCGCCGTTCAATAGCGGCGACAGATCGATGCCGTAATAGCCGGCCACCAGCACCACCACCAGAATGACGATGCCGCCCTTGCCGCGCACCGGCACGCGGAAGCCGCCGCCGCCCAAACCTGAAGATTGCCCGCGACGATCCTCAACATTGTCACTTTCCCGACGCCCTTGCCAACGCATAAATATACTCCAGATATTTCCCCTGCTCGTTGAAGTTGCGCCGCGATGGTAAGCGCAAAGGCAGCTTCAAGCCTGAGTGGGATAGGTTTTAGTCATCTCGCATCCATTATTATAAATGGTCTGCCGCAGAGGAAATGTAGAAATTTTCTGGAAAAACGCAGAATAGCGGGACGATCCGGCCGGATCGCCCCGAATGGCGGTGCCGACGCTTAGTCGAGCTTCACGCCGATGCGGCGCGCCACTTCTTCATAGGCTTCGATCAGGCCGCCCAGGCTTTGACGGAAACGGTCTTTGTCCATCTTGTCCAGGGTGTTTTTGTCCCACAGGCGGCTGCCGTCCGGCGAGAACTCATCGCCCAGCACCACTTCGCCGTTGAACAGGCCGAACTCCAGCTTGAAGTCGACCAGGATCAGGCCGGCGTCGTCGAACAGCTGGGTCAACACGTCGTTGGCGCGGTAGCTCAGCTCACGCATGCGCGCCAGATGCGCTTTACTCACCCAGCCGAAGGTTTCGCAGTAGGATTCGTTGACCATCGGATCGTGCATGGCATCGTTTTTCAGGAACAGATCGAACAGCGGCGGGTTCAGCACCAGGCCTTCTTCGATGCCCAGACGCTTCACCAGCGAACCGGCGGCGCGGTTGCGGATCACGCATTCCACCGGCACCATGTCCAGCTTTTTCACCAGCACTTCGTTGTCGGACAGCAGACGCTCCATCTGGGTCGGGATGCCGGCTTCTTCCAGTTTGCTCATGATGAAATGGTTGAACTTGTTGTTCACCATGCCTTTGCGATCGAACTGCTCAATGCGCTGACCATCCAGTGCTGACGTATCGTTGCGGAACTCCAACACCAACAGATCGGGATTCTCGGTGGTGTAAACGGTTTTTGCCTTTCCGCGATACAGCTCAGCTAGCTTTTGCATCTTACTTACTCCAGTGATGTATCCCCGATGTCTCCCGAGCGCGGCCCGAAATTAGGGGGTATAGAATTGACCTAATGAATTCTTTGGCGTGCCGGGCACTATTGTGCCAAACCTGCGACGCAAACGATACCGTATAGACAAAACAAAAAGGGGCCGCAGCCCCTTTTCGATTAGTTAACGCTGGTTTTACTGAAGGCAGACTGGAATGCCGCCACCAGTGCGTCGTTTTTCGACTGGGTCAGCGGTTTGCCTTTCGGATCGATGAATTGCAGGCTGGTGCGGTTGTTGAGATCGCCGACCTGCAGCTTGTAATCCCCTTCCGCCAGTTCAGGATCCTTGACGCCCAACGCATCCCAATCGCTGCTGCTCAGGGACTTGTAGGTCACGGCGACGGTGCCCTGCGGACGGCTGCGGTCACCCACTTTCATCCCCAGTTTTTCGAGCGCCGGCGGCAGGCGATCCCACACCACGGTGTACGGGCCGCGCACCACCAGCATCGGCAGGCCGGTGTCATCGGCGCCGCTCTGCACGTCCAGCGCGCCGAAACGGCTGGCGGTCTGGCTGCTCGCCAGGTTGTCCTGCTTGTCCAGGCCTTCGATCAGGGTGTTGATCATCATGCCGTTGTAGCGCTGGATCTCAGACTGATCGGTCACCTGTTCGGTCTTGCCCTGCTGCTGCAGGCCAACGCTTTTCACTACCAGCGCCTGCTGGTAGCCCTGTTGCTGCACGCTGATCTGATAACGGCCTTCGTACTGGTTGTCTTCGTCCAGACGGTTCCACTTCACCCAGTCGGTGGTCAGGGTCTGACCGGCGTCCTGGCGCGAAGCGATCGCGATGTTCTTCGCCTGCAGCAGGCTGACCACGCGCGACCACAGGTTCTGGTTCTGCGGGCTGTTTTCCAGCAGCAGCGTGCCGCTGTCGCCGGCGTATTGCGCGCGAGAACCGCTCAGCAGCGCCAACGGCTGCACCGGCGGACGAATGTCCAACTGCTTGCCGACGTTGCCTTGCAGCGTCGTGGCGGGAACGTCATAGTTGCCGCTCTGCACCGGCAGGATCATGCCGGACGGCGCGTTCAGCGCCTTGAGCGGAGCCGCGTCGAGGTAGGCCTCGTCGCCGCTGACCTGGCGCTTGTAGCGCTGATCGCTGCTGCAGGCCGCCAGCATCATCACCAAAGAGATGCCCACTACTTTTGCTACCGTCGACTTTTGCAATGAATAAGCCATCAAATTTCCCTTAGAGTTACAGCAAACCGACGCTTTTCAGCGCGCGCTCCACCACCGGGCGGGCGGCTTCGCTCAACGGCGTCATCGGCAGACGCAGCGTATCGGTTGCCATCAATCCCAACGCCTTACAGGCCCACTTCACCGGAATTGGGTTTGCTTCTACAAATAGATCCTGATGCAACGGCATCAAGCGCTGATTTAAGCGGCGCGCCTGCGCAAACTTGCCCTGCGCCGCCAGCGCGCAAAGTTCCGCCATCTCGCGCGCGGCCACGTTGGCCGTCACGGAAATCACCCCTTTGCCGCCCAGTTGCATGAAGTCCAGCCCGCTGGCGTCGTCGCCGCTCAGCAAAATGAAGTCTTCATCGTCAACCAGCACTTGGATCTGACTAACGCGACTTAAGTTCCCCGTCGCTTCTTTTACAGCAACAATATTCTTGATTTTCGCCAGCCGAGCGATGGTCGGCGGCAGCATGTCGCAGCCTGTGCGCGAAGGCACGTTATACAGGATCTGCGGCAGCTCGGTGCTCTCGGCGATCGCCTTGAAGTGCTGATACAGCCCTTCCTGCGTCGGCTTATTGTAGTACGGCGTCACCGTCAGGCAGCCCACCACGCCGGTGTTGGCGAAGCGGGTAGTGAGCGCGATGGCTTCGGCGGTGGCGTTGGCGCCGGTGCCGGCGATCACCGGAATGCGGCCGTCGGCCAGCTCCAGCGTCTGCAGCACCACGTCAACGTGCTCGTCATGGGCAAGCGTTGCGGACTCGCCGGTGGTCCCTACGGAAACGATCGCCGCGGTGCCACTGGCTACATGATAATCGATCAATTTTTTCAGGCTCGCGCGATCGACAGCACCTTTGTCGTCCATCGGCGTAACCAGTGCAACAATACTTCCCGTAAACATTGGCCGTCCCCTCCACAAACAAGTCACTCATGGTACTTTTGCTGCCTATCCAAAAGCAAGCGCACAACCGCGTTGTAAGCGCTTGGCAGGCGGTTTTTTTTATGTTTACCATGGTAACCCCATTAAGCACGACAGGAAGCGCTATTTTGCCTCAGTCAGACGAACACTATCTCGTGATTACCGCGCTCGGCGCCGACCGCCCCGGAATCGTCAATACCATCACCCGCCACGTCAGCAGTTGCGGATGCAATATCGAAGATAGCCGTCTGGCCATGCTGGGAGAGGAGTTCACGTTCATCATGCTGCTGTCCGGCAGCTGGAACGCCATCACCCTGATCGAATCCACCCTGCCGCAAAAAGGCGCGGAGCTGGATCTGCTGATCGTGATGAAGCGCACAAACTCGCACGAAAGGCCGCCGATGCCGGCCACGGTGTGGGTGCAGGTGGAAGTGAAGGACTCGCCGCACATCATCGAACGCTTTACCGATCTGTTCGACTCCAGCCAGATGAATATCGCCGAACTGGTCTCGCGCACGCAGCCGGCGGAGGGCGACCTGCCGCCGCAGCTGTATATCCAAATCACCGCCCACAGCTCCGGCGATCGGGACGCCTCAAATATTGAGCAAGCCTTCCATCGCCTATGTACAGAATTGAACGCGCAAGGCAGTATTAGCGTGGTGAACTATCCACAGCATGACGAGAAAGATGGAGAGTAGTGATGAGCCCATTGAAAGCCGGTGACACAGCGCCGAAATTTAGTTTGCCTGACCAGGACGGTGAGGAAATTAATTTGGCCGACTTCCAGGGACAGCGAGTTTTGGTTTACTTCTATCCGAAGGCGATGACGCCGGGCTGCACCGTGCAAGCCTGCGGCCTGCGGGACAACATGGACGAATTAAAAAAGGCCGGCGTCGAAGTGCTGGGCATCAGCACCGACAAACCGGAAAAACTGTCGCGCTTCGCCGAAAAGGAGCTGCTCAACTTCACGCTGTTGTCTGATGAAGATCATCAGGTGTCGCAACAGTTTGGCGTGTGGGGCGAGAAAACCTTCATGGGCAAGACCTACGACGGTATTCACCGCATCAGTTTCCTGATCGACGCCAAAGGCAAGATTGAAAAAGTGTTTGATGATTTCAAAACCACCAATCACCACGACATCGTTTTGAACTACCTGCAGCAGTAAATTTCACGAAGCGCAGCGGCCTGCTGCGCTTCGTTATTCCCTCTTAGCCGGCCTCGTCTTCCACCTCGACCCGCAGTTCATCCGGCCAGGCGTGAATCACCGCCTTCACCAGCGTCGCCAGCGGAATGGCGAAAAACACCCCCCAAAAGCCCCACATCCCGCCGAACACGATCACAGAAAGGATAATCACCAGCGGATGCAGGTTGACCGCTTCGGAGAACAGGATCGGCACCAGCAGGTTGCCGTCCAGCCCCTGCACCACCAGATAGGCGACGATCAGCGTCCAGAAATCGGCGCCGACGCCCCACTGGAACAGCGCCACCACCACCACCGGTATGGTGACCAGCACCGCGCCGATGTAGGGGATCAGCACCGAGAAGCCCACCAGCACCGCCAGCAGCAGCGAATAGCGCATGTCCAGCACGGCGAACACCAGGTAGGTCGCCACGCCGACAATCACCATCTCCAGCACCTTGCCACGAATGTAGTTGGTGATCTGCTGATTCATCTCGTTCCAGACCTGCCCCGCCAGGCCGCGATTGCGCGGCAGCACGCGGCGCACCGCGTTCAGCAGCTGCTCTTTGTCTTTCAGCAGGAAGAACATCATCATCGGCACCAGGATCAGGTAGATAGCCAACGTCAGCAGGCCGACCAGCGACGCCAGCGAGAATTTCACCACCGACTCGCCCATGCCGGACAGCCGGCTGCGCAGGTTTTCCGCCATCATGTCGATGATGCCGGCATCCACCAGCGCCGGGTAACGCTTCGGCAGCGTCGCGGCGAAGTTATAGAACTGGTTGAGCATGCCCGGCAGATCGCTCATCAGATTGATGCCCTGTTGCCAGGCGGTTGGCGCGACGACGAACACCAGCAGCATGGCGACGCCCGCGAACACCAGCAGCATGATGCTCGCCGCCCAGGTGCGCGAACAGCCGATGCGCTGCAGGCGCGCGGTCGGCCACTCCAGCAGATAGGCCAGCACGATGGCGACCAGCAACGGGGTCAGAATGCCGTGCAGAAAATAGAGAATGAGGAAGCCGGCAACCAGGATCACCAGCAGCGCGATAGCCTGCGGATCGGTGAAGCGGCGGCGGTACCACTGTAATAACATCTCCAGCATCAGAGCGGGCTCCTCGAGGTTTGACGGGCGGGCATGGCGATTCCTGTGATGGGCGTGATTAAAGCATAGATAGAACGGGCGCACGCGAGGTGTGCAAAGCACTCAGAGTACTCAAAGTTCGCCATACATCAACCGCAATTTGGCTGATTTTATCGCGTGGGCAGGCGATCGGCGCAAAAATCCGCAGACGCGGCGACAGGCGCGGTGAGCGGCCCCGAACGGGGCCGCGGAAGATTACAGCGAGGTACCGATAGAAAGGGGCGAACCGACCGCCAATGCGAACAACAGCACACAGCCAATCGCGATCGCCGCCGCCAGATCATTTTTCATTTTCCCATCCCCTGATGCTTAAACTGATTATCGTCACGAACTCTGTCGGTTCTTGCGTTGCGGCCTTTTCTGATGCACGTCATTAAAAACCCCCGCCGCAGCGGGGGAGAAAACGTTCTGGTGCATCAAGTGTTACAAGGAGGTCATGAGGGATTGCTAACCCTAAATGACTATTTCAAGCTAGGATTATTCCCAGAGCATGGCAAGCGATCGCGTCGAGGTTATCCGCACTTTGAGATAAACCTCATAAAAAAATCCCGCACGGCAGCGGGATGAAGGGATGATAACGTCATGAATTTTTTATGCGGACAATGAGGCGGTATTGTCGTCATTTGGCGACAATACCGCGCCGGCACGGCGGTCACAAGGGAAATTTGGCCACGGTGAGGAAATCAGAATTTCGCCACTGCACGCGATCGTGCGCCCGCCAGCATCAACGAAAAAATGAGATTTTCGTCAGACAGCCGCCGGGCAAAAACCGGTAGCATGGCCGATATCATCCCAAACGCCGTAGGGGAAAAAAGATGAACAGCAAACCGTGTGAATTTGATGAAGCCATCTGTCTGGCGATCGGGCGTGGCGTTTGCGAAGTCGTGAAGATAGGGGATGAAATCAGCGTCTTCTCCCTGCTGGAAGCCATCGAGAGCTTCATCGAACGGCAGGCGCTCAGCGAAAGCGAAATCGCGGCGGCGGACGACGCGCTGGATCTGATCAGCGTGCTCACCCATCGGTCATAGTGAAAAACGATCCCCCGGTGACGAAGAAACCGGCGCCCCATCACATGTGGGCCGCCGTCGTTTCTGTATCGCTTAGAAGTCGTAAGTTACCGACGCTTTCAGCGTTCTCGCCTGTCCCTGGAAGACGTAAGTGCCATTGCTTTCTACGCCGGACCAATACTTCTCGTTCGTGACGTTGTCCAACCCCACACGCCATACCAGCGTATTTTGATCCTCATTCAAACGCATGCGATAGCGAAGGCCGAGATCCAGGGTCGTGAAACTATCGAGCTTTTTGGTATTGGCGGAGTCGGCATATTGCGAACCGGTATGCCGCACTTTCGCCGTCGCCGTCAGGCCATCGCCCGGCCTGATATCGTATTCCGCCCCCAGCACCGCGTAGAAGTGCGCTACGCCGATAGCGTCTTTGCCATCGTTACGGCCGCCCTGGGTTTTGGTCAGCTCGGGCGAAAGCCAGGTAGCGCTGCCGTTAAGGCGCAGGCCGAAGGCCGGTTCGCCAAATACATTCAACTCCACGCCGCGGTTACGTTGCTCGCCGTTCAACGTGTAGTAGTTGTTGCTGTCGATCATGGTGGCCGGCTTTTTGATTTCAAACAACGCCAACGAACCGCCCACGCGTTCGAAATCAACTTTCACGCCCACTTCATTTTGCTTGGAACGGGCGATACCGGTACTCTGCCCGAAGTTAGCCGCCTCTTTCGGCGCAATGCCGCCAGGCTGCAACGCCTCGGTATGGTTGGCATAAAGCGACACCGTTTCCCACGGCTTGTAGACCAGCCCGAACGTCGGCATCCAGCGGCTTTGCGTATAACGGGAGGCGGTATCCTCCAGGCCGGTGGCGTTGCTGTAATTACGCACCACCACTTTCTGATGGCGCGCCGCCGCCGTTAACAACACCCGGTCGCCGAAAAAGCCCAACGTATCGCTGAACAACCAGCCCTGCGTCCGGTTACGCGCCGTGGTCAGCGGATCGCTGTAGTTGCCGCCGAAATAGGCATTGTCCGGTATTGCGACATCATGGTTATCGTAGATATTGGTCGTCGGATTGTTGGCGGACATGCGCCACGCGGTTTTGTCGCGTTTAATCTGCGCGGAATAGCCGACGTTGACCCGATGCGAAACCGCCCAGGTCGTGAACTTGCCCTCAAGCCCCGCCATGCCGCTGAAAGCGTCGATAATGCGGTTGGTGTCCAGGCGCCCAACCGTGGCGTCGCCGCTGGCGTTGATGAGCTTCGGTGCGCTGTAAACACCGGTTTCATGGCCATGCTGCGCGCCCAAGCCGGCATAGGCCTTCCAGTCGCGGGTTAAATCATATTCCGCTTTCGCCATGCCGAATTCGTTCTCGATATCGCTGTAGCCCCACTGCTGACTGTAATTTTTACGGGTGTCAGGCACCGCGGGTATCACATCGATGCCGCTGATGTTGACCCCCATCGTTCCCCCATGGAAGGTCTTTTTCTGATAACCGAAGTCCAACGATGAACGGAAACGATCGCCGCGATAGTCCAGCCCAACTGATGCCAGCGTCGTGCGCCGCTTATCATCCTCAACCGCCGTTTCACCCTCACGGTGCACCAGGTTGACGCGAGCGCCAAACTGGTTGTCGTCACCAAAACGGCGGCCCAGATCCAGCGTGCCGCCCACCTGAGAATCGGAGGTGTAGTCGAGGCCGATCTGGGTGGTCGGCGTTTCTTCCGCCCGCTTCGGTTCAAGATTGATCATGCCGCCAACGCCGCTGGAAGCCAGGCCGTTCAATAGGGCGTTCGCCCCTTTGAAGATCTCCACCCGCTCCAGCATCTGGGTATCCATCACCTGGCGCGGCACCACGCCCGGCAGCCCGCCCATCGTCATGTCGTCGCCGTCCAGTTGGAAACCGCGAATACGATAGGTTTCGGCGAAGTTACCGTACCCCTGCACCGCCTGTACACCCGCGTCGTTGCTGACCACGTCGGCGATGGTCTTCGCCTGCTGATCCTGTACCAGCTTCGCGGTATAACCTATGACGTTGAACGGAACGTCCATCGCTTTCTGTTCGCCCAACATTCCCAGGCGGCCGCCGTGGGCGACCTGTCCATCCAGGTAGGCGGGCACCAAATCATTGCCGCCGGAGTTGAAATCGCCGTGTTTTTCGGCCCGGACAACCAGGGTGTCCTCCTGGTTTTTCTTGGCGCCGCCGTCTGCGGCCAGCGCCCCCTGGCTCAGCGCGCCAATAGTCAGCGCCAGCAGCGTTTTACGTAAAGGGAAATTCGTTGTACTGGTGTTGTGCATAATTCACTCATGAATGAGGATAAAAGTTAAATGGCCCGTCGCCGGGCCGATGGGGCTTATTTATTCAACGCGATGCGAACCACGCTGTCCGGCCCCTGAGTGGAATGATCTTTGTTAAACGGCTGTTTGACCGTAACGAACAATGTCTGGCCGTCTGCCGACAGCAGCAAGCTGTTTGGATTCGGCGGCAGCGGCCAGCGCTGTTTCACCGCATAGGTCGTCGCATCCAGGCTCAGCACATTGCCGGATTCACGCTGCGAGATGTAAATTTCGTTGCGCCGTGGATTGAAAACGACAGCCAAAGAGTCGCCCACATCAAGCCGCTTCAATAACTTCCCGGTGTGAATATCCAAGACCAGCGTGGTCTTCGCCTTGGAGTTGTCGGTGACGAACAAACGACCGGTAGCCTCGTCCTCCGCCATATTGAGCAGCAGTGCGGGTTGGTCTCCCAATGGTTTCCAGCGTTTTTCGATGCGGTTGGAACGCGGGTTGATCACCAGGATCTCGCCGCTGCCATTGGCGGCATACACGCGTTGGGTCTGTTCGGAGTAATGCAGGCCGGTCATCCATTTGCCGGTATTTTTGATGCGCGTTTTCAGCTTGAGCGATTCAGCGTCAACCACCCAAATTTGCGCCGGGTCGGCCACCGCCCCCACATACAGCGTGTTGTCGTGAGCCAGAATTTGGCGCGCACCATACGGCAACCCTTTCTCATTGCGCTCGCTGAACAGCAAACGCCCTTTCACCTTACCGTCGGCGGCGCCGATTGCGCTGATGCCGCCGTCCAGCGAATTGCTGACATAAAGGGTTTTCCCATCCGCAGCGGCCTGCATGGCGAAATTTTTCAGGTCGGTATGCGTCGTGCCAAGGGTTTTCAGGGTCTTGGCGTCCAGCTTATAGACCACGCCGCCCTGCACATCTTTAAAACTTTCGGCGCTGGCGACGTACAGCGCATCTCCCCCTGGCGTCAGCGCCATTTCATACAAGCCATAAGCCAGTTGGCGTTTGACGACGCTGTCGGATTGCGCCACTTGCGCGAGAGGTTGCACAGCAGGAGAAGAGGAATTGGTTTGGTGCGGCGCACAGCCGCTTAGCGCCATACCCGTCAGCAGGGCGAGCACAGAGATTTTCATTTTCATCGGGGAAATCCTTGACCATTCAAAACGGTGTTTACGGCGGGCTCTGCAGTTTAGTTTTGAGCTTTCTCATCACGAGAAATGAGCGCCACCGCGCGTCTCAGTGTTTCCCTGTGAATCAACCATCACGCTAATGCAGGCTAATAACTCCTTCGTGCGCCCGCGAACAACAAAGAGAATGAGAAACATACTCATTATTATTTACGCAATCAAGCGTAATTATTTTCCTTCCTTCTCTAAAAGTCATGGCGACATCTCGTATTATCAAAACCAATCCGCCAGCTATCGATCCCGGTGCCGTGCATGGTTATCTCGCCTTACACCGTCGATAAACGGCCTCACCCTGCGTACAGGCACTTAACAACGAACGAACAGACAACAGGAGAAGCCCCCTCATGACAACCCCTGCCCCACGGGAGTGGCAGCGTGCGGACTATCTCGTCAGCACCGATCCCGCTCTGCTGGATCTCGATGCCATCCATGCATTTCTGACCCGTTCGTCATGGGCGGAAGGCATTGATAAAGAGACCGTCCGCCAGTCCCTCGCCCACAGCCTGTGCTTCGGTTTGTATCACGGCGCCAGGCAGATCGGTTTCGCCCGGCTGGTTACCGATTACGCCACTTTCGGCTATCTGTGCGACGTGTACGTGCTGGAAACGTACCAAAAAAGCGGGCTGGGTCTGTGGCTGGCGGAATGCTGCCAGGCCCATCCGCTGATGGCGACGCTGCGGCGAGTCATGCTGGTCACCAGCACCGCCCCCTGGCTCTATGAAAAAGTGGGCTATAGCGCCATCAACCGCCCCGACTTTGTCTGGCAGATCGCCCGGCCGGACATCTATCGGCGGTAATGCTATTTCAGCGCCTGTTCGGCCAGCAGCCCGAGGGCGATGACGATCATCGCCGCGCCGGAGATGCGCCCCACCACCTTCGCAGCCTGTGGGCGCGTGCGCAGTACCGACTGCGATCCGAATCCCACCAGCAGATACACCAGGCCGCAGCTGATCAAATGCACGACGCCCAACGCCAGCATCTGCATCGGCACCGACCATTCGGCCCGGGCGTCGGTAAACTGCGGCAGCAGCGCCAAAAACAGCAGAAACACCTTGGGGTTCAGGCCGCTGACGCACACGCCCTTGCCGGCCCAGCGCAGCCAGGAGTCGGAACGCTGATCTTCACCGGCGCCGGGCACCGGCGGGTGCAGCAGCATGTTGCAACCGATCCACAAGAGGTAAGCCGCTCCCAGCAAGGTAAGCGCCGTCAGCGCCAGCGGGTTGCCGACCAGCAGCGCGCCGACGCCCGCCACTACGATCGCAATCATCAACAAATGGCCAAACAGCAAGCCGGCGACGGCGGGCACCACCACCCGGCCGCGAATGCCCGCCGAGATCACATAGGCCCAATCCATACCCGGCGTGATCACCAATAAAATCGATACCGCCCAAAAAGCGGCGAACAGAGCGAGCGTCATACCGCCGCCCTCTCAAACGCGCTGCGCCACACCGAACAGAGAACCATTGCGCTTTCCTCGTGGAAGAAGAACGGCCCCGCCTGCCGCGGCGGCCGTCAAAACCGTTCAACAGATGGCAAGAATATCCTCAAGGGATTAAAATGTGCTTTCAATTACTTGCCTGAAATCGGCATAAGCGGGGAAATTCTTCTAAATGGATAAGATTGATCGCAAGATTCTTGCTGAACTGCAGGCTGACGGCCGTTTGTCGGTGACCGAGCTGGCCGAGCGGATCGGGTTGAGCGTATCCCCCTGCCACCGCCGGGTGCGGGCGTTAGAGGAATCCGGGGTGATCAGAGGTTACCGCGCCCAGCTCGATCCCGGCAGCCTGGGCTATAACTTTTCCGCCCTGGTGTTCGTCACCATGCGCGAAGGCGATCGCCGCGCCGTTGAAACCTTCGAAAACGCCATGATGGACATTCCGCAGGTGGTGCAGGCGCAGCGGCTGTTCGGCGATCCGGACTATCTGCTGCACGTGATCGCCCGCGATCTGCCCGCCTTTCAACAGCTTTACGACGAGAAACTCTCCGCTCTGCCGGGCGTGCAGCGCCTGAGCTCCACCCTGGTGATGAAAACCGTAGTGCCGGAGCGTTCATTCCTGCCGCTGGGAAAATGACGACGGGAGCGTTGCCGCTCCCGTTTTGACTTCTTTAAGGCACAATCACGAAATCCGGATTGGCTACGGCGAACAGCGCCTCGCGATCCGCCGCCGGTGGATAAATCCACTGCGTATTGATCTCCTGCTTAATCTTTTTGCCTTCCTGACGGGTAAAACGCACCTGGCGATCCCAGCCTTCGGTATACAGCGCGCCCCAAGGCCCCAGATCCAGACAGGTCACATACTTCGGCTGGCTGTACGGGTGCGTCGGCAATCCCGCCAGCTCCGCCGCCGCATTGTGGCCGGCCACGCGGCCAAGACTCATCGCATGCTGGCAGGTCATCAGGTTGTGGTTGCCGAGATCGTCGGTCGCCGCCTTCACCGTATCCCCGGTCACGAAAATGCCCGCCGCCGCCGGCGCGCGCAGGAAGGCATCGCCGATCACCCGGCCGCTGCCGTCGCGCTCGCCGGGGATCTGCTCGGTCAGCGGATGCGCCCGCACGCCCGCCGCCAGGATCACCGTGTTGGCGGCGATGCGCTCACCGTTCGACAGCATCACCCCCTCGGCGTCGATGGCCGAGACGCGCAGGCCGGCCCGCGCCTCCACGCCGCACTCCGCCAGCGCCTGGCGTATCACCGCCCCCGGCTCCGCCCCCATCCCGGCGCCCACTTCCGGCGCGCTATCGACGATCACCACGCGCACGTTCTCGTCTTTGCCCAGCACATCCCGCAGCCGCTGCGGCATCTCCGCCGCGCTCTCCAGCCCGGTCAGCCCCGCACCCACCACCACGGCGGTGTTGCGCGCCGGCGTCGAGGGTTTGGCCGCCAGCGCTTTGATATGGGCATCCAAACGCTGCGCGCTTTCCAGCGTATCGACGTTGAAACCGTATTCGGCAAAGCCCGGCACCGCAGGCACGGAGAGCCGACTGCCGGTGGCCCACACCAGGCGGTCGTAGACCAGCTCAAGGGATCCCCCCGTCGCCTGCGCCACCGTGAGCGTTTTGGCGGCGGCGTCGATGCGTTCTACCGTCCCGGCCAGGTGGCGCACGCCGACGGCGGCGAGCTGCGCGGAAATGTCCGGGTTCATGTTTTCCAGCACCGCTTCATACAGGCGCGGCCGGATGGTGACCGTTGGCGTCGGCGAAACCATGAGCACCTCGATCTCGTCATGCTTACCGGCGAGGGTAATGGCGCGCATGGCGGACACGGCGGCCCAAAAACCGGCAAAACCGGAACCGGCAATCACTATTTTCTGCGTCATGGGATGACTCCTTCATACAGGGTTAACCGGGCGATAAGACTGCCCGCAAGTTTTCGGATGAACGATGCCGTTCCGCTCCCGTAACAGGGTGCAGAAGGCCCGCCCGCCCCTTCCGAAGAGGCGGGAAAAAGTGTGTTTCGCTTTAAGGAAAGGCGGTGGTTAGGTCTTGGCGCGCGCCGTTTTGCCGCTGCGCGCGGTGCGTTCCGTCATGCGCTCGTCGAGCCAGAGGTTGACCTCACCGAAGAAGCCCTGCGGCGCCTTGCGGCCAAAGCGGGCCGCGACGGCGCCGAGGGTCTGCGCCGCCAGCGCGTCGCGCATCGCCTTCTCCGCCTGCAGCATCACCGCGTGGATGGCACATTTGCCGGAAACCGCCCAATCCGGCGGGGAATCGTCGAACACCGCACAGCGCCCGCGCACCTCCTGGCAATCGAACAGCGGCTTGTGCCCTTCGATGGCGTCGATGATCTCCAGGAAGCTGATCTCGTCCGCCGGGCGCGCCAGACGATAACCACCGCGCACCCCTTCACTGGCGGCGACGATCCCTGCCTTTTCCAGCTTGGGGAAAATCTTGGCCAGAAAGCTGGGAGAAATGCCCTGCAGTTCGGCGAGCTCGCGGCTGCTGAGCGCGCGCTGGTTATCGCCGACCAGCCACAGCAGGCAGTGGATGCCATATTCAACGCTGGTTGTGATGTACGCCATGTGTCCGTTTTCGACCGTCAATGAATCTTCAATAACGCAGACTATATGAGTCTGCGTTTCTCTTGTCAATAAAACACGGACAAAGTTGATCCGTGTTTTATTCGAAATGCATGCCGCCAGCGACGAAAAAACGCCCTTCAAAATGAAAAATAAAACTTTTTTGCCCGATCCGCGCCCGGCTAACGTTTCCTTGTCGCCTGCGGCTGACTATGATGTGATGGGTGCCGCCGCCGCGGTTTGTGAGCCGCCGCACTTTCGCGCGGATTGCGCCGCGGGAATAAAGAACTCTTGTCTGCTGCTGACGTCTTAGAAATGATTATTTAAGGGAAACGCCTGACTATGACCAACCGGTTGACCAAAACCGCGTTAGCGGTGCTGCTGCTCGGCACGCTGAACGCCACCGCCCTGGCGCCAGCACAGGCGGAAAGCCAGGATCAGTTGCCGGATATGGGCACCTCCGCCGGCGGCACCCTGAGCATCGGACAAGAGCTGGCGATGGGCGATTTCTACGTGCGCCAACTGCGCGCCAGCGCCCCACTGATCAACGATCCGCTGCTGAGCCAGTACATCAACCAGTTGGGCAACCGGCTGGTGGCCAGCGCCTATTCGGTGCGCACGCCGTTCCATTTCTATCTGGTGCGCAACGACGAGATCAACGCCTTCGCCTTCTTCGGCGGCAACGTGGTGCTGCACTCCGCGCTGCTGCGCGTCAGCGACAACGAAAGCCAGCTGGCTTCGGTGCTGGCACACGAAATCTCGCACGTCACCCAGCGCCACCTGGCGCGCGCAATGGAAGATCAGCAGCGCAACGCCCCGCTGACCTGGGTGGGCGCGCTCGGCTCCATCCTGCTGGCGATGGCCAACCCGACTATGGGCATGGCGGCGCTGAGCGGCACCCTGGCCGGCACCCAGCAGGGCATGATCAGCTTTACCCAATCGAACGAACAGGAAGCTGACCGCATCGGCATTCAAGTGCTGCAGCGTGCCGGATTCGATCCGGAAGCGATGCCCGACTTCCTGCAGAAGCTCTCGGATCAGTCGCGCTACGCCTCCAAACCGCCGGAAATGCTGCTGACGCACCCGTTGCCGGACAGCCGCCTTTCCGACGCGCGCAACCGCGCCAACCAGATGCCGAAACACATCGTGCAGTCTTCGCAGGATTACCTGATGGCCAAGGTGCGCGCACTGGGCATGTACAGTTCGGAGGGCTATGGCCTGAACGAAGAGCTGCTCGGCTCGCTCAGCAAGGGCAACGTGCGCGAACAGGCGGCCGCCAAATACGGCCGCGCCATCCTGTTCTATGAAGCGAAAAAATACGACGACGCGCGCAACATCATTCAACCGATGCTGGCGCAGGATGCGAAAAACGTCTGGCTGATCGACCTGATGACCGACATCGATCTCGGCCAGAAACGCGCGCCGCAGGCCATCGCCCGGCTGCAGGCGGCCAACGCCGCCCAGAGCAACAACCCGGTGCTGCAGCTCAACTTGGCCAACGCCTATGTCGAAGGCAACCAGCCGGCGCAGGCCTCGAAGATCCTGAACCGCTACACCTTTGCCCATCCGGACGATCCGAACGGCTGGGATCTGCTGGCGCAGGCCAGCGCCGCCCAAGGGCTGCGCGATGAAGAACTGTCGGCCCGCGCCGAAAGCCTGGCGCTGACCGGCCGCCTCGATCAGGCCATCGGCCTGCTCAGCAATGCCAGCTCGCTGCAGAAACTCGGCAGCCTGAAACAGGCGCGCTACGATGCGCGCATCGACCAGCTGCGCCAACTGCAACAGCGCTTCCGCCAATACCAGCGTAGCTGATGCAACAAGGAATGAACTCCATGAAAAACGTCACGATTTACCATAACCCGCGCTGCTCCAAGAGCCGTGAAACCCTGGCGCTGCTGGAACAGCACGGCGTCGATCCCAAGGTGGTGCTGTACCTTGAAACGCCCCCGTCGGCCGATGAGTTGAAAAAGCTGTTGAAGGAACTGGGCTTCACATCGGCGCGCGATCTGATGCGCAAGAAAGAAGACCTGTACAAGGAATTGAAGCTGGCGGACGACAGCCTGAGCGAAGAACAGCTGCTGGCGGCGATGACGGCGAACCCGAAACTGATCGAACGCCCGATCGTGGTGAAAGGCAGCAAGGCGCGCATCGGCCGGCCGCCGGAGCAGGTGCTGGAGATTTTGTAAACGGTCAACCCGCCTCTTATTAAGCCGTAACATACCAATAGCCCTGAACAGGGATATTTTTAATTGTTTGTTATATAAATACTTTTCATCATCCTCAACTTCTCCTGTTGCTATGCTGCACAAATGCCGAGCCTCACGGCAAGACAGGCGTTGACAACCGTCAACGCCCCCACTACCCTAATCGCATCACTGGACGAGCGATGAAAAAACACCCAGACAAGCATATCCAGGCGGCATTAGCTTACGCCCTTTCTCAGGGTTGGCATTTTCGCCCCAGCAAAGGGCACGCATTTGGACGACTGCATTGCGCCTTTGCCGGACATCAAGAACATATGATGAGCATCTGGAGCACGCCGAAAAATCCAGAGGTACATGCCAAACAGATTCGGCGCAAAGTCGATCACTGCCTGGCGCTGTCGCAGAAAAAATAACCGGAGAATCACCATGACGCTCTTTCATTTCTCATTGACGCTAGATGGAGTGACCGCCGATACCACCGGGTTGGAGGATGCGCTGCATGCAGCGGGATGCGATGACGCGCTGATCTGTTTCTACGGTAAAACCGTCTACCTGGAGTTCGATCGAGAAAGCGATAACTTTGCGCACGCGATTTGCAGCGCCATCAGTGATATTGAGTCTGCAAATATTGGCGCCAAGGTGATATCGGTAGACTCCAGCCTGGTGGGATTAAGCGATATTGCCGAGCTCACTGAACTGTCGCGTCAGGCGATCGCGATGCTAAAAGACGGGACTCGCGGCCCCGGCGGCTTCCCTTCCCCCATTCAACGGCTCGGCGGCACCTCACCGTTATGGCGCTGGGCTGACGTGGCGGCCTGGTTGGCGCAACAAGGGAAAATCGACCCACGGCTTGCAGACAATGCGCAGTGTCTGGAACATATCAATCTCGCTTTGCAACTGCGAAGCGATCGGCAACGCCAGCAGGTTGAGCACTACAGCTCCCTGCTGGAACATGCAGAAAAACAGGTTTGATGGCTCGCTACAGCCCCAAGATCTCTTTAACGAACGGGATGGTCAGCTTGCGCTGGGCGGTGATCGAGGCGCGATCGAGTTGATCGAGGGTCATAAACAGCGTGCGCATCTCGCGATCCAGCCGTTTCAACAGGAAGCGGCCCACGTCTTCCGGCAGCTCGAAGCCGCGCAGTTTGCCGCGCAGCTGCAGCGCCAGCAGTTTCTCTTCGTCCGACAGCGGCTGCAGCTTGTAGATCTGCCCCCAGTCCAGGCGCGAAGCCAGATCCGGCAAACGCAGGTTCAGCTGGCGCGGCGGGCGATCTCCGGTGATGAACAAACGGGTGCGGCCGGTTTCCAGAATGCGATTGTAGAGGTTGAAGATCGCCATCTCCCACTCTTCGTCGCCGGCGATGCATTCAATATTGTCGATGCAAACCAGCGCCAGCTGTTCCATGCCGTCCAACACTTCAGGCACGAAGTAGGCGCGCTTGTCGAGCGGCACATAGCCCACCGCCTCGCCCTTCTGCGAAAGCTCGGCGCAGGCCGCATGCAGCAGATGGCTGCGCCCGCCGCCTTCACGCGACCAAAAATAGATATAGCTGCCATGTTCCTGACGGACGGCGGATTGGATCGCGGCTAATAGGGATGGGTTCTCGCCCGGATAAAAACTGGCGAAAGTTTCATCATCGGGAAGATAAAGTGGCAGTGAAAGCTGTGCCGGCGTATTCAGAGAAGCACCTCAACCAAAACTGGCAGAAAAACGTGGGCAGTTTAACACAGAAAACGGGCGCTGTTGAACCGGCAGGATCTTATGCCGCAATAGTGAGCAATGCCTAAGCGCCGCTTGATCGGCTGCGGTGTCCGCCAAGGCAAGAATTGTCCGATATCATTCCCTAACTCCATGCCTGCGCAGGTTAAATTTGTAATTTAAGTAAAATCTGACCTAGTATAGGTAGGCTAAATGCAATCACCATCAACAAGGTTTCTGCAAGGATATAGACGATGAAAGTATGGAATAAAGTGCTGTTGGCCTCCTTTATCGGGTTGTTGGTTGCCGGCTGTGATGACTCGTCCAAGGTTGACGCCAACCTGGATAAAGCCAAAGACAGCGCCGAGCAGATGAAAGACGCCGCCCAGAAAAAAGCGGACGATCTGACGGACAAGGCGAAAGCAACGGCGGATGAAATCAAAAAAGAGGCCGAAAGACAAAGCCTCGGCGATTAAAGATGAAGCCGCCAAACAGGCGGACGCCATCACCAACGACGCCAAGGCCAAAGCCGCCGCGATCAAAGACGACGCAGGCAAACAGAGCCAGCAGTTGGTGGATCAGGCCAAGGCTATCAAAAACGACGCCATCAACGGCGCCAACGATCTGACCGAGCAGGCCAAGGCCAAGACCGAAGCCATCAAGAGCAGCGCCGAAAACAAAGCGCAAGAGTTGAAACAAGAGACCGATGCGGCGGTAAACGGCGATACACAGCCGGCCACCCAGCAATAAGCATACTCAGCAATAAAGTAAGGAGCAGTAAATGGGGATTATTTCCTGGATTATCTTCGGCCTGATCGCCGGTATTTTGGCTAAGTGGATCATGCCTGGCAAAGACGGCGGCGGCTTTATCCTGACCATCGTGCTGGGGATCATCGGCGCCGTGGTCGGCGGCTATATCAGCACCTTCTTCGGCTACGGCAAGGTTGACGGCTTCAACTTCGGCAGCTTCGTGGTAGCGGTCATCGGCGCTATCGTGGTGCTGTTCGTGTACCGCAAAATTCGCAGCTAATATGATATCGGGGGGGCTGAGGCTCCCCCTTTTTCACTATTTGACCATGCGTCCGTCATTAAGAATGAACGCAGTTCTCCCGTCCCAAAACTCAGCAATAAAAATATCTTTCGGCTCTATACCGTGTTCACGGATAGTTTGGCTCAACCACTCCTCATCTTTATTAATCTCCTGCAGCTCATAAGGCCTGGCCCTGCCATTTTTCATAATGATAATCGAAGGCAGCTCATTTCCCTCACATACCGCGGTGATCTGACCGCCCGGCTCAATTTGCGCATAGACAATCTCTTGAAAAGCGTGAATCCCCTGCGCATGCAGCTGTGAGGAAACGTTCAAGATATCGATTTTATTTTTCTTGGCCAAAATATTTTCCATTAAAAAGCGGCCGTTTTTTATAATTGGTATCGGGTTGCCGATAGTGACCGAACGAAAGAAGTTGCAGTGTTTACTGATTGCATTCAACAGAGAAATTAGCCCTACACCGATAAGCAGTACAACGACATACTGGTACAAGGGGATGCTGTCGCTATAGATAACGCCCCCAATAATGCCCCCGAGCACAAAGTTGCCGATAAAATCCACAGGGGTCATTTGCGATAGCTGGGTCTTTCCGGACAGGTTCAAGTGGGTGATAACAATGACAAAGCCAATAACAAATTTGAGCAAAATATATCCGTAGTACTCCATATCCTTTTCCTTTTAATCGATGTTGTTAATGCTATCAGCTACTTTATCCCAACGGATGTAAAGGCAGAAATACGAGTAAAAAGGGCAGCCCCTGGGCTGCCCTTTTCGTTACTTCTGCTTCGCCGGTTCGTCCGGCGCGTCGAGCACCTCTTCTTCCTTGCGGAACAGGCTGATGACCTTGAACAGCAGGCTCAGGCCGATACCCACGATGGTCGCCAGCGCCATGCCTTTCAGCTCCGCCGCACCGATATGCACCTTGGCGCCGCTCACGCCGATGATCAGGATCACCGAGGTCAAAATCAGGTTTTGCGCTTTGTTGTAATCCACTTTGGACTCGATCAGCACGCGAATGCCCGAGGCGCCGATCACGCCGTACAGCAGCAGGGAAACGCCGCCCATCACCGGCACCGGCACCGCCTGGATCGCCGCCGCCAGCTTACCAATGCAGGACAGCAGGATCGCCAACACCGCCGCGCCGCCGATCACCCAGGTGCTGTAGACCTTGGTGATGGCCATCACGCCGATGTTCTCACCGTAGGTGGTGTTCGGCGTAGAGCCGAAGAAGCCGGAGAACACCGTCGAGATACCGTTAGCGAACATCGAGCGGTGCAGCCCTGGATCGCGGATCAGATCTTTCTTCACGATGTTGGCGGTCACCACCAGGTGGCCGACGTGCTCGGCGATCACCACCAGCGCCGCCGGCAGAATGGTGAAGATGGCGAACCACTCAAAGCGCGGAGTGTAGAAGGTCGGCAGCGCGAACCAGTGCGCCTCGCGAATCGGAGTCAAATCCACCACGCCCATGAAGAACGACAGCGCATAGCCCACCAGCACGCCGATCAGGATCGGGATAATCGCCAGGAAGCCGCGGAACAGCACCGAGCCGAGCACCGTGACCGCCAGCGTCACCAGCGAAATGGTGATGGTGGTCGAATCGGCGCTGGTGCCTTCCGCCGGCAGCAGCCCCGCCATGTTGGCCGCCACGCCCGCCAACTCCAGCCCGATGACGGCGACGATCGCCCCCATCGCCGCCGGCGGGAACATCACGTCCAACCAGCCGGTGCCGGCCTTTTTCACGATCAACGCCACCAGGCAAAACAGCACGCCGCACATGATGAAACCGCCCAACGCCACTTCGTAACCGAGCGGCAACAGCAGCAGCACCGGCGAGATAAACGCGAAGCTGGAACCGAGGTAGGCCGGGATCTTGCCTTTACAGATGAACAGATACAGCAGCGTGCCAATGCCGTTGAACAGCAGCACGGTCGCCGGGTTGATCTTGAACAGGATAGGCACCAGCACGGTGGCGCCGAACATGGCGAACAGGTGCTGGAAGCTGAGCGGAATGGTCTGGAGCAGCGGCGGGCGCTCGCTGACGCCGATGGCGCGACGGGTCATGTGTGCTTTTCCTCGGTTTATTGGTTTTATAGGTTTTAGTCAAAAAAAAGCCGACTCGTTAAGTCGGCTCAAATGTTTACTTGGTACCAAATATCTTGTCGCCCGCATCGCCCAGGCCAGGCACGATGTAGCCCTTGTCGTTCAGGCACTGATCGATGGAGGCGGTGTACAGCTCAACGTCCGGGTGTGCTTTCTCCAGCGCGGCGATGCCTTCCGGCGCCGCCACCAGAACCAGCACCTTGATGCTGTGGCAGCCGGCTTTCTTCAGCAGATCGATAGTGGCGATCATCGAACCGCCGGTGGCCAGCATCGGGTCAACGACCAGCGCCATGCGCTCTTCGATGTTGGAAACCAGCTTCTGGAAGTACGGCACCGGCTCCAGGGTTTCTTCGTCGCGGTATACGCCCACCACGCTGATGCGCGCGCTCGGCACGTGCTCCAGCACCCCTTCCATCATACCCAGGCCTGCGCGCAGGATCGGCACTACGGTAATCTTTTTCCCTTTGATCTGATCCACTTCAACTGGCCCGCACCAGCCTTCGATGGTGACTTTTTCCGTCTCCAGATCGGCGGTCGCTTCATAGGTCAGTAAACTACCCACTTCTGAGGCCAGCTCACGGAAGCGTTTGGTGCTGATGTCATTTTCGCGCATCAGGCCAAGCTTGTGTTTTACCAGCGGGTGTTTCACCTCAACGATCTTCATCATTTTTCTCCTATTAAGGTGGTTGCGGCCAAAAAAATCGCGGGATTATACCTCCTTTTTTTCACCGCGCCACCCACAATAGCCCGATCGGGATCAACAAAAGTTTGAATATCAGTATAGATGACGAAAAAGCGGAGCCGGTTCACAAGCCGCTCGCAAACGTTTGCCTGCGCTGTTAGAATTGCCGCGCCTTATTCCGGAATCAACATCGGAAGCACAGTTTTCAAACCGCAAACCGTCGTGGGGAATCGCGCAGTGACCGACAAAACCTCTCTCAGCTATAAAGACGCAGGTGTCGATATCGATGCTGGCAACGCATTGGTAGACCGCATCAAAGGTGTAGTTAAACAGACCCGTCGCCCGGAAGTGATGGGCGGTCTGGGCGGGTTTGGCGCCCTGTGTGCGTTGCCGCAGAAATACCGCGAGCCGGTGCTGGTTTCCGGTACCGACGGCGTGGGCACCAAGCTGCGTCTGGCGATGGATCTGAAACGCCACGACACCATCGGCATCGATCTGGTGGCGATGTGCGTCAACGATCTGGTGGTTCAGGGCGCCGAGCCGCTGTTCTTCCTCGACTACTACGCGACTGGCAAGCTGGATGTGGACACCGCGGCCAGCGTGATCACCGGCATCGCCGAAGGCTGCAAACAGTCCGGCTGTGCGCTGGTGGGCGGCGAAACCGCTGAAATGCCGGGCATGTACCACGGCGAAGATTACGACGTGGCCGGTTTCTGCGTCGGCGTGGTCGAAAAATCCGAGATCATCGACGGCAGCAAAGTGCAGTCCGGCGACGCGCTGATCGCCCTGGGCGCTTCCGGCCCGCACTCCAACGGCTACTCGCTGGTGCGCAAAATCCTGGAAGTGAGCAACACCGATCCGACCGCCACCCAGCTGGAAGGCAAACCGCTGGCCGACCACCTGCTGGCGCCGACCAAGATTTACGTGAAGTCCGTGCTGGAGCTGATCGAGAAGGCGGACGTACACGCCATCGCTCACCTCACCGGCGGCGGCTTCTGGGAAAACATTCCACGCGTGCTGCCGGAAGGCATGCAGGCGGTGATCGACGAAGCCAGCTGGCAGTGGCCGGCGGTGTTCACCTGGCTGCAGCAGGCCGGCAACGTCAGCCGCCATGAAATGTACCGCACCTTCAACTGCGGCGTAGGCATGGTCATCGCCCTGCCGGAAGCCGAAGTGGAAGCGGCCATCGCGCTGCTGACCGCGGCAGGTGAAAAAGCGTGGAAAATCGGTAAACTGACCGCCTCTTCCGACGAACAACAAGTGGTCATCAACTGATGAAAAAGATCGTGGTGTTGGTCTCCGGCCAGGGGAGCAATCTCCAGGCGCTGATTGACGCCTGCCAGCAGGACCGCATCGCCGCCGAGATCGTGGCGGTGTTCAGCAACAAGGCGCAGGCTTACGGCCTGCAGCGCGCCGAGGCGGCGGGCATCGCCACCCAGGCGCTGGATGCCAAGGCCTACGCCGATCGCACGGCGTTCGACGCCGCGTTGGCGGACGCCATCGACCAGTACCAGCCCGATCTGGTGGTGCTGGCCGGCTACATGCGCATCCTCAGCCCGCAGTTCGTGCAGCGTTATGCCGGCCGCATGCTGAACATCCACCCTTCCCTGCTGCCGAAATACCCCGGGCTGCATACCCACCGTCAGGCCATCGACAACGGCGACAGCGAACACGGCACCTCGGTGCACTTCGTGACCGAGCAGCTCGACGGCGGCCCGGTGATTTTGCAGGCCAAGGTGCCGATTTTCGCTGACGACGAAGAGGATGACGTGGTTGAACGGGTGCAAACCCAGGAACACACGATCTATCCGCTGGTGGTGAGCTGGTTCGTCGACGGCCGCCTGGCGATGCGCGATGGCGCCGCCTGGCTGGACGGCGAACGCCTGCCTGAGCAGGGCCACGCCGCCGACTGATGCGCGCAGCCTGAACCTTGCCTAAACGGCGCCCACGCGGCGCCGTTTTTTTTTTCGCCTTCATCCATTCTGTGAAGTTATACTTTGCACAATTTCACGGCACAGAGGAGCCCACATGTCCAGCACTGCCAGCGTCAGGTTACGCCCATTGGAACGGGACGATCTGTCGTTCGTCCACCAGATGGACAACAACGCCAGCGTTATGCGCTATTGGTTTGAAGAACCTTACGAAGCCTTTGTCGAGCTTTCCGATCTCTACGACAAACACATCCACGATCAGAGCGAGCGCCGCTTTATCATCGAGCACGAAGGCGCCAAGGTCGGCCTGGTGGAGCTGGTGGAGATCGATCACATCCACCGCCGCGCAGAGTTCCAGATCATCATCGATCCCGCCCACCAGGGCAAAGGCTATGCCAGCACCGCCGCCCGCCTGGCGATGGACTACGGCTTCTCGGTGTTGAACCTGTACAAGCTGTACCTGATCGTCGACAAAGAGAACCCGAAGGCGATCCACATCTACAGCAAGCTGGGCTTCAACGTGGAAGGCGAGCTGATCGACGAGTTCTTCGTCAACGGCGAATACCGCACCGTGCTGCGCATGTGCATCTTCCAGCCGCAATACCTGGCGAAGTTCAAAACGCCCAATGATAAGCCGCTGGTGAAGTGACGGTCAGCAAGAAAAAGAGAAAACCCGCGCAGGCGGGTTTTTTCCTATCATATAAAGGCATTAGCCCGGTTAGTTCACTATTTTAAGCGCTCTAAAACCGGTTCCGGCACTGTTCTCCTCCCCCAGCAACACTCGCTCAAGCCCCATCTTCCCTTTTCTGTTCGTCAGCAGGCTTAGCGACGTATTGCCTTCGCTCCAGGGGTAATCGATAGCGACCACACGGGCACCGGAGGCATGCATTTCAATCAAATCGGTATTGCCATTGATAATTTTAGTTCCTTCTTTCGCCACGCTGAAAGCACTGGCATTAATCGAATACCCATTATTTGCCCCCGAAGGCAATCCGATGACCAAGCAGTTCTGACCGGAATTTTTGACTTTACCCACATCAAGAGATGAAACGGATACCAGAGCGCTTTGGCTATCGATCGTGACCGAGTTCGTTCCCGAATTAATGCTGGCCTCGATAACTTTATTGAGTGAAAAGGTGCCTACCGTATTCTCCGTTCCTCCCTCCGAGCGTACGAAGTCAATATAAAGCTGACTGACACTGCCATTGGTGCTTCCTGACGCTTTAACGATCCCTTTGCAAGATTCTGCCGTTGTGCCATACAAGAAGAACCCTGTTGAAGGGCGGTTAGAACAAACGATAGAAATACCGTGCAAACCGGTAAACGCCACGCTGCAGCCAATCAAGGTGATACCGCGGCAATCTACAAATAAAAAACCGTGGCATGGCGCCTGGTTAACATAGCTCTCTGGGCCGCCAAACGCTTTGCAATTGATGAAGACGGCCTCTTGTAATGCCTCAGCATAAAAACAAGGCGCTGTTGCCGTCATATTGGTATGTTTTACGATGACGTTTACTGCCGTTAGCGTCTGGGAGACTTTGTCCGACGGATTATTATCGTTATCTGGCTCGATAACGATGCCGATACCGCTGTCCGCCAAATTATCAATATTGATATTCTCCAGGATAAAACCGTCATAGGGCTTACGTAAAACAATTGCGCTCCCGGTATGACTGGCCATATTGATCGAGATATCTTTGACGCACACGCCAACGGTAGAGTACCCCGCAATATCAGAGTCAAATTTGAAAACGGCCCCCAGCTCCCCCAGGTCAGCCGTGAGGAGTAACTTCGTTGACTGAATCCCCTCCCCAACGATGTGTACCCCTGGCTTTAAAAAAACGATCTGCTTAGTGATGCTGTAGGTACCGGCAGGCACGATGACCTTACCGCCGAGGGATTCCCAGACCGGGTTAGGATTCTCATTAATTTTCTTGGCAAGGCGAAGAAATGCGTTAGTTAAATTATTTCCTTCGCCCGCCTCAACAAAGTCGAGAATATTCATTGCATTGGATGACGCCATATTACTTCTCCTGTTTATACTGTCTCATTGTAGATTGACTCTTCTGTCACGGAGCTGAGCCAAGGCTTGAATAGACAGATTACCCGCAGATATAAAAATGCAAAGTCATATGTGTTGTATAATCGATGACAGATCATTCATCATCCGATAATATAATGCACACCTATAGGACTATCTTTTTTCGAAAAAAGGGAAGTATTCTATGAACGCGCTCACATTACGGAGTAACGTTAACAACAGAGTCACATTAAGATGGTAAGATTAAATAAAAATTCAGACCTATTTTATGTTACCTACGAGCGAGAAATTTCATGCATAAAGTATCAAGCTTATTTATCTTTATTAGCCTTATTATTTTAATTATTGCGTTTTCATTGAATCTCTATGGCCACTACGCCACCAGTAACTCAAACGCTGTACCGCTGTTTTCCCCGCTCTGGTGGACACGCTGGTTCCCGCTCTACGCCTCGGGCGCTGCGTTGCTGTTGATAGGGCTGGTATTGCGGGTTTCGGGGCGGGGACGATAAAAACCCAATTTCATCGTAGATATTGCAGAGCGATATATGCACCATATTCATTATCAAAGCGAATATTTCTGCAATGTGTATATATTGCAAACCGAATTATTTTAAAGTGACAATAAAATCAATGCATTACTTTTTGATTACTGCGTAATAAAAAACCCACTTTTGCGGGCTTTTTATCACCTGTTAACAGCTTATCATGCTACAGATAGTATCAGTAACTACGTCCAATCTTGGTAGCCGTCTTCATGAATCCAGACAAGACCACCAGGGCATTCCTCTTCATAGAACCAAATGTCTTCATTTTTTGTTTTCCATTCCTCTTCTGTCTTAGGGAATACAGCTTTGTAATGTGTTACCTGTTCTTCAATGTCTCCCTCAAGGAATTGGCCATGTTTACCTAACCTTACTCTCCCTTCATTCATAAGCTGATGAATTAAGTCGAAAAAATAGTTTTTCTTTTCTTCATAGGACAATGTATTCCTATCAAAATTATCAGCTCTCATAGCTGACCATACGGTTCCAATGGAAGCACCGTCCAACTCTTCACTAAACAGTTTGTATTGATCCTCGCTATACAACATGGTTGCCCTCATCGAAATTTGATTTCTACTCTTTTTTTCACTTTACCTTGAAGCGCATTCAGGTGTTCATTATCTATGATATCAATCGTCCAACGTGCTTTGGTATCTTCCTTGCTACTTGAAACACTCCTAAGAGTTAATTTCTCACCTGTTTTTTCATTTAAAACCACCGTCCATAGTGCATCTTTTCTAACTTCTATTAATGGTTTCCCTCCGGTAAGAGATTGCGCATAATCGAAAATCGTCTGTTTCGATAAATTCTCAGTGGCAAACACTTTTGTATTACCTTGCTTGTTGCCGCCACCCTCACCTAACACCTGCTCGAACTGCTGACCAAACACGTTTAGCTTACTTTCGTTCTGTTTCGGGTCAAACACCTTAACCAACTGGTTAGTGTTAACCTTCTGTATTTCCCGCAAATAATCTGCCGTTTTAGTCGACAAATTCGCCCCGGCTGCTGTTTCTCCTTTGATAAAATCGGCAACCGGCTGAGTGTTGAACGTTTTTGTTTTGTATAATTCATCGGAAGCGTTCACCAGCTGTCGGCTCAACTTCCTCACGCCGTCTTCGGTTTTCCCCGGAATCAATGTGCTGCCGGTGGTTACGGCACCAGTACCAATAATCGCCTCTGGTGCCACAATATCCGCCGCATAAATACCGGCTTGGTTCAGGCAAAGCGCGGGGTTAGTTTTGCAACCGGCAATCGCCAATCGTGCCGCCAGAACCAATTCTGGCGCAGCTCCCACCAGCGTCATTCCCCCCGCAGTAAGTACCAGACCGCCGCCACCTACGGTCGCCACTATTGCGGCAGCTTCTCGGCGAGCCACAACACGTTTTGCCGCAGCAACATCACCTTTATCAGCGGCCAAAATGTCTTTCTGATTATCCAGCGCATACTGCATCAACATATGTTCGGTCATGTTGTAGCGATAAACCGACTGCGCGCTGTCCGCAGCACTGTAGGCGCCTTCCGGCGTATGCGTTGTCAACGCCCCGGTCAAAGCCCCGATCACTCGTGCCGTTTGCTCTTTTACTTCATTGCCGTTTAGCGCTTCCTGCAGACGGTAGAGCTGGCGTTCCTTTTCGTTGAGATTGGCCGGTTCGAACAGCGTGCTCTGCATCACGACGCCGGCCAGCTCCGCCGCCAGCGCCCCGGCAGCAGCCCCTTTACCATCGCCGCGCCCGATTTCCGCGGCGATGCCCGCCACAACCGCATGGCTGACTGACTTCCCGGCGGTACCCAGAACGTCGCCGTTATCCCCGATCAGATTGGCGCCCTCGGCCTGAACCTGGCTGCCGATGTTCGCCAGCAGCGCATTGGTCAGGTTGTCCTTGAAGCTGCCGCCGTTGATGGCGGTATTCAGGCTGGAGCTGATGACCGATTGCCCGGCCACCCGCTGCGCCACCTTGCTCCAGTCGCCGTTGCTCAGCTGCGGCAGTTTGACGTTGTTTGGATTGAGCGGTTTGCCCGCCGCGTCCTATCGGCGTTTATATGGAATACAGCATCAAGAGAAAACGGCTCCGAAGAGCCGTTCATGGAAAAAAATATTACCGAATTACAGTATTACTTACACTGTTCCAGTAACCCAAGTAGCTCCATGTCATAAAGCAAGTCGCTTTTTTCTTCTTCGCTAGCATCCAGCAGTAACTCTTCTAGAGATCTATCCTTTAATATGTCCGATATGTTATTTCTAATATTAATTTCTACCCCCTCTGGCCCTCTACCAGCCATTAAAACAAGCTTAAATACATTTAACATTAGATTTTCTATAGGTATAAAAGGTACATACTCATATTGATATGATGCATATCCTATTTCTATACCGTCATACGAAGGCTTCTCGCCTGACTTATTACTCGTATCTAAAATATTTCGGCAACAACCGTAGAAACAGTCTAAAAAATCAGTTCGTATATCCTTATAGCTCATACGTTCGTCATCTATCATTTCAACCTCCGAGGTATCAGCAGTATATTATTGTTATCGATCACTTCCACCTTGACTCCTGGGTATTTTTTCTGAAACTGTTCCACGACACCAAGGCAACTGTCGCAAGCTACACGCTCAGTAAAAATGGTAACCTTTCCCTTAGCGGTAATGTTCGCCCCCAATTTATCAGCCAGATTATCCAAAATTTTATATTCAGAATCCAGGTTTCTGGGGATTGGGTTACCGTCACTATTCTTGATCGTTTCATATGTGAAGTTTCCCCCACCTTTCCCAACAAAACTTTTTTCAGCCTTGTCTATACGGCTATGTGCCGCAAGAGTTTTCGGCATGCCTGGGATATCGATTTGTGCAACTGCGGCATTCCCCATCTTCCTGATATTTTGAGAAAACGGCGCCCTAGCATCCAATACCTGCTGCCTAAACGCAGCAGCCTGTTGAACGGTCTTCTCATTGACCAGATACCCTTTCCAGGCGCTGGTTGGCCCTACCAGTTTGGATGACAGGTACTGGTTGCCGACGTTCGCTTTACCCATACCGGCAAACGTGCTGGCAATAGAGACCGCCATCACCGAGGCATTCACCCAGTCCGGCGACCACCCGGTCAACTTGCTGATTTGTTCTATCTGCTGGTTGCGTGCAAACAGCTGGCCGTCGGTTATCTGGTCGCCCAAATCATACGTGAATAACTGTTCGCTGTCATAGCCGGCAAACGCCGGATAGTTGCCGAAGCGCTGGCGCTCTTTTTGTACCCAGTAATTGGCAATGAGGCCGTCTTCATCCCGCGTTGACGGGTACTTATTCATCAGGGCTTCAAACTGCTTGCGTTCGTCTGAGTTCAACGCCTCTTGCGTGGTGCAAGCTACTTTTCGGCATGAAGCCGCCATCAGACGCGCTTCTTTTTCCTTGTCACCCTTAGCCAACGCTTTAATGGCGTTGAGTTCTTCCTGATGCAACTGTCGATTAAAACGCTCGACAAACTCACCCGCATTTGCACCGCTGGTGGCACCTGCTGCTTTGGCGGTTACGATGGCCCCTGCAAAGGCGCCCGCTACGCGGCTGATTTGAGCCTGACGCTCTTGCCAGCCTTCACTTCTGACCAAATTATCATTGATGATCACCCCGGCCAGCTCCGCCGCCAGCGCCCCTGCCGCTGCGCCTTTGGCATTGCCCTTGCCGATTTCTGCGGCCACGCCCGCCAGAACGGCATGGCTTACGGCACGGCCCGGTATATTGAGAACCTGACCGTTATCCCCGATCAGATTGGCGCCCTCGGCCTGAACCTGGCTGCCGATGTTCGCCAGCAGCGCATTGGTCAGGTTGTCCTTGAAGCTGCCGCCGTTGATGGCGGTATTCAGGCTGGAGCTGATGACCGATTGCCCGGCCACCCGCTGCGCCACCTTGCTCCAGTCGCCGTTGCTCAGCTGCGGCAGTTTGACGTTGTTTGGATTGAGCGGTTTGCCCGCCGCGTCCTTGCTCCAGCCCATCGCGCTGTCGAAACCGTTGAGCGCGCCACCGATCGCCATCGCCGTGGCGGTCGCCTTGACGTTCTCATTGCTACCCAGCGCCTGCAGGGTTTTCGACAGGTTGCCCTGGTTCTCCACCAACGCCACCGCCGCCTGGGAGGCCAGCGAAGACATCCCGGCGGTGACCGCACCGCTGGTTACCGCCCCGCCGCCCACGGCGCCGGAAACGCTGGAGGCCGCCGTGGCCGCCAGTGAACTGCCTGCGGTCACCGCCGCGGCCGCGATGGCGATCACCGCCGCCACCGCCGGGTTCAGGTGCTGGCTCGTGTAATCCCAGCTGTCGTAAGCGTCTTTGACCTTGCTCCACTGCACGTCGTTGCGCTTGTTCAGATCTTTGACCCAGGTGGTGCCCGGCGTATTGCCCAGGGCGTCGATGGCGCTTTGCAGCGCCTGCCCGTTTTTCACCTTCACATCGGCGCTGACGCCCTTGGCGGCCTCTACGGTCAAGGCGCCACCGGTATGAATGCTCGGCAGCACCCACTTATTGTCTTCGTACCCTTTATTGGCCTGCTTGATAAAGAAGCCTTTCGAATTGCTGACGGTCTGTTCGAAAGAGGTGTTTTTCACCGCGCGGAAGTTAACCTGGCCACGGGAACTGGTCAGGCGCGCGTTTTGCCCGGCGGCGATTTTACTGGCTTCATAGGTGCTGTCGTCGCGGCTCATCAGCGTGATATTGCCGGCGGCGGTAAACTCGGTAACCTTGTTGGTCACGTCATGGCGGGTCTGCTTAACCTCGGTTTTCTTGCCCCACCATTTGCGCTTGGTTTCCTTTTTCTCGTAATGGCTGGACTCTTCCATTGCCTGGGCGTAGAGATAGCCGCCCTTGGCGGCGATATCCATATTGCCGACACGCATGGCCTCTGCCTGGTTGTGGGCATCGACCTGGGCTTTCAGCCTTGTTTCTTCCGCATGTTTAGCTTGGGCTTCCTGTTGGACGCTAACTAATTTCCTATTTGCGTTTACCTTTTCACTATCAACAGAATTCAACGCTTGTTGGGCGGCGTGTATCTCATTCTTTTTTTTGATTATGCGTTGACGCAAATTTTCATATTCATCTATCGTCTTTTTTCGAATTGCCAGCGCAATCTCATAACCATCACCGGATGTTTCCGCAGGATCGACACCATAAGGGAATGGGTCAAATGCCTTCCCTCCCTCATTAAGCAATCTATCCAGATCTGAACGGGTTTTTATTTCAATATTCCCCATATCGAGGTGATAAGTCCCCGTACCCGGTATCATTACAGAACTACTGTGCTTGTATGAAATAGGATGCTGAGCAGGATTATCGAGTAACAAACCTTCAGGCGTATTTCTAACGTTGTTCAGTACATTCTGTTTTTGATTAACATTTTGCTCTGCATTTCTAACCGCCTGCTCCGCCGCCGCTATCCGGCTTCCCCAATCCGTCACCGCCACCGACGGTTTCCAGTTCGCCCCTAATCCTTTAACCACCAGTTTGGTCGCCTGGAACAGAATGCTGCCGCCGGAAATCACCGTCATCAGGCCGCCGGCATTCAGCTCGGTGCCCTGCTGAGTGCGAGTTTCGGTGAACTCGTTGCCGCCCTCGCGGTAAGTGTGATTTTGCACCGCCTCGAAACGCATATCGCCGCCGGAGGTCAGCGTCATGTTGGCGCCGGAGGTCAGCCTGGCGCCGTAAGTCAGCAGTTGGTTATTCGCCGACGCGGTCAGGTTTTTACCCGCGCTGAGGGCTGTGACCACATGGCGGTCGTCTTTGTTGTTGTCGTTGGCGGCATCAATGGCGGAATAGGCCAGGTTCGACAACCATAGATTCTGCCCGGCCAGCAGCGTGATATTGCCGTTAGCGGAGAGCGCGCCGCCCTGGGTGCCGATGTCGCGGGCCGAGTTAATCAGCAAATTGCCGCCGGCGTGTACCCGGCTGCCCAGTTCAGGCGTGCGGGAAAAGCGCATTGAATCGACCGTCAAGTTCACGGTAGTTAAGATCGGCGTTATGGGCGGCTAACAGCGTAACGTCCTTATCCGCATTAATCTTGGCGCCGCGGAGCGCCAGATAGCCACCGCTATTGAGCAGAACCGAACCCGTTGCCCTCATTTGGCCACTGGCCAACAGCTGGTTGAAGTATTCCTGCCGTTTAGCCGGAGAAACCGGCCCCCCCAATAGCGACCCCTCCAACAACGCGCTGTTTTTTACGATTGCAATGCTGCCGTTAGCCGTCATGGCGATATTGCGACTTTGCGGCGCCAGCAGCGTATTCAGCAACGTAATGGTACTGCCAGCCGTGAGAGACAGATCGCGTGAAGCCTCAAGGCTGCCCAACCAACGCGAACCGTCAGGGCGGAAGTAGTGAGGTTTCTCGCTGGAATGTATCTTTATCTCACCGTTTTTGGCGTTTAGCGTGACGTCCTGCCCTTTCAGCTCACTTTGCCAGGCGTCGATGGCGTTGACCGCCGTCAGAGACAGCTCTTTTCCGGCGGCCAAAATGCCTTGCCCAAGAACAATCCGATCTTCGGCAATCGCGGTGATATTGCCGTCGGCACGAATCGCATCAGTACCGACGATGTTTTTGGCATGCAGCAGAACATTCCGTGCCTTTAGCGACTCTGGCCTGCCGGAGGTGACCACTTCATTCAGCTGATTTTCATGAGGCGTCGGCGTACTGATCTCTATCTTATTTTTAAAATCCGCAGTGAGATTATTGCCGGCGGTAATCGATGATTTTTGCTGCCCCTTTGCTCGCCAGACGACAAGTTCCTGCTGCTTGGTATAAGGCGCTTTTTCCGTGACATACAGCAGATCCCAATCTCCGGGAGGCGCATCTTCGTCACGGGCAAACGCCCCAACGCCAAACGTGTTCGTTCCCAGACGCCAGTACCGATCTTTCTGGCCGAGTTGAATGCTCTTTACGGTAAAATCGTTCCCCGTCAGGATCAGATCTTTGGCCGCGCTGATATTC
>OCLG01000085.1_pt1 | contig 46507 bp, 51 predicted proteins | sample 1548111 | NCBI WGS metagenome assembly OCLG01 (sample SAMN05301508, study PRJEB22388) | human oral metagenome | isolation source: Infant 2 DOL 28 oral | host: Homo sapiens | place: USA: Pittsburgh, Magee-Womens Hospital of UPMC | collected 2013/2014 | reverse complement strand
ATTCTAGATATATAGTTTTGTTATAAATAAATGTCAGTGCGAGATCAAATTGGAGAATAAAATGGAAAAACAAATTTCTACGCAGAATGGAATGCGAAAAAGTGATAATTAAAGAGACAAAAAAGCTGAGAATATGATTTCCCAGCTTTTTTGAATGCGATAGAAATAGCAACTAGACTATTTACGAAAGGCCTCAATAATGTAGGTGAAGCCAGTAACTAAAACTGAAAAGGCAATGACATAAACGACAAAGACACCTGTAGCCACTGGATTGAACAGAATCACTAGACCTAGTAAAAATTCAAGCAAGGCTACCCACGTGATATTGCTACCAATAATAGGGAAAATCAATCTTAGACGATTGCCTTTAAAGAAAGCAATAATGGCTTCTACAATTAACCAAATTCCTACAATGGTCGGAATGACGACCGGCAGGGTCACAAAGCCATAAGCAACGAGGTAAAGAGCTAAGAGAAGACTAACAAATCCTTGGAAAAGATAAACAGGTGAGCGAAGCTCTTTTGGTGCAGAGAAATAGCCTAAAATAGCTGCTATAGAAGAAACCAGTAAACCAAATGAAATCCACCAGCTGTAAGCAACAAGATTAGCTACTGGGTTTGTAAATAGGAAAAGTCCTAAAAGGACAAAAACAACTCCTGCAAGGAATAGCAGTAAACGATTAGAAAATTTCATTTCAATACCCCCTATATAGTATAGTATAGTTTGTTAATAAAACTATTGTACTTATTTTTATAGAAAATGTCAATAAAATAAATAAACAATTTGGAAGTTTCAGTCTGACTTACAAAAAGAAAAGGAGTTTTCACTCCTTTTCACAGATTTAAGACAAAGTCCTTATAAAAGTGTCTTCTAAAGATTTTAACTTCAATCTGAAGCGAGGTTATCCTCGCTTTTTCTATTTATCAAACAATTCCTTATTTTCAATCAAGAGTTCTAGTGGAGATTTTTCTCTTGCTACAATAAAACCAGGTTCATATTGAGTATGAAATGTTCTTTTCTGAGAAGTTGGATCAATATACAACTCATCTCCATCTTCTGTGTATAGTTGGTTGCCTTTTGTTAGATAAAGTAAATCCTCTAAGTGCTGTCCATAAGTATGTAGGAAATGTTCGATGTATTTGACAGCTTTTAAGATCTCACTTACTTTGTCAGAGTATTCATTCGATTCAAGAACACTCTTTTCTAACTCAATTTCTTTACTAGTTCCAAATAGTTGGGTTGGAGTTGCATTAAAATATTCTGCTATCTTATCCAAATTTGCAAAGGTAGGATAGCTTTTTTGTTTTTCGTAATCAGAGATGTCTGGAAAGATTGCTCATAAAAAAATGTGGGGCAAATGATGGGGCAAATCAGTTATAGACAAGCAAAAAAGCCTTATAAATAAAGGCTTTTTCCTGTTGATTTAGATGCCCCCTACAGGGCTCGAACCTGTGACCCATAGATTAAGAGTCTACTGCTCTACCAACTGAGCTAAGGAGGCAAATAAAAAGCTGTATTGGTGCCGAAACTTCACGGTTTGTATTGAACCCGCGCAATTAAGCAGGTGGGCAACTCGCTCTAACTGAAGCTGTTTCCGTGTGAGACGGCCTACATGCTGTTAGAAGACTTTTGTTTCCCTAATAATACAAAAAATAGTCGGTCAACACTTAAATGTGAAGTCGTACACCACAGCGTTTCTATGATTATATGATACCACTTTTTCAAAAAAAATCAAGGGAAAATTAAAAATTTTGAAAAGGATTTCATAAGTTTCGTAATTTATCAATGGTTTCCTTGCGTTGAGCCAGGGCACGTTCGTATTTTCCACTATCTTCTGGTGAGAAGTAGCTATGGTTGCGGATTTTTTCTGGCAAGTACTCTTGTTTGACCCAGTGACCTGGGTAGTTGTGTGGATAGAGGTAGTTTTGGGCATTGCCTAGTTCCTTGCTACCACTATAGTGACCATCACGCAAGTGACGTGGGATTGGTAGGTGACCGGATGATTTAAGATCAGCCAGAGCCTTATCCATAGCCACATAGGCTGAGTTGGATTTTGGAGAAAGGGCCAAATCAATCACAACATTGGCAATGAGGATGCGGGCTTCGGGGAATCCAATCCTCTGTGCTGCATCCAAAGCAGTTACAGTATGAATCTGGGCTTCAGGATTGGCTAAGCCAATATCTTCATAAGCAATCACAGTCAAACGACGAGCTAGGCTAGGAAGGTCACCGGCCTCTATCAAGCGAGCAGCATAGTGAAGACTGGCATCCACATCCGAGCCACGGATGGACTTTTGAAGGGCAGATAGAACATCATAGTGTCCATCTCCATCCTTGTCCATAGTGATATAGCTTCTCTGGAGACTATTTTCCATGATATTCAGCGTGATATGACGGATACCGTCATTATTTTCTGGAGTGGAGAGAACTGCCAAGTCCAGTGAGTTAAAGGCAGAACGGAGGTCTCCGTTGGTAGATGTTGCGATAAAATCAAGGGCATCATCATCTAATTCAACAGGGAAATCAAAACCACGTTCAGGATCTGTCAGGGCGATTTGAATGGCCTCTTTGACATCTTGGTTAGACAAGGGTTCCAACTCAAAAATCTGAACACGACTTCGGATGGCTGGAGTGACAGAAAAGAAAGGATTTTCAGTCGTGGCTCCAATCATGATGACCAGTCCACTTTCCAAAAGAGGCAAGAGGAAGTCTTGCTTGGTCTTGTCAAGACGATGAATCTCGTCTAGTAGCAGTACAAGGCCACCTGAGAATTTAGCTTCCTCAGCGATTTCTTGGAGACGTTTTTTACTATCAACAGTGGCATTGAAGGTCCGAAAAGCATACTTAGTCGTTCCAGCGATGGCTGAAGCGATACTGGTTTTTCCGATGCCTGGAGGTCCGTAGAGTATCATAGAGGATAGGCGATTGGCTTCCACCATGCGGCGGATAATCTTGCCTGGTCCAACTAGATGCTCCTGACCGATGACCTGGTCGATGGTTTTGGGGCGCATACGAAGCGCGAGATTGTCTGGCATAGCAGTCCTTTCTAACATGGATTTTCTGATACGAATGTGGTAATATGGTAGTATCTATTTTAGCATATTTCCGAGTATTCGGGGCGATTTAAGAGTCGTATAGAAAGAGGACAACATGGCAACATACGGATTTTTAGATGTTTTACAAGAAGAGTTGGACAAGAACTTTCCTTTTGACTATGAGATTAGCTGGGACAAACGCAATCATGCAGTTGAAGTGAGTTTTCTGCTAGAGGCGCAAAATCCTGCAGGAGTGGAGATGCTAGATGAAGACGGAGAGGTTTCGTCAGATGATATCCTTTTTGAAGAAGCGGTGCTTTTTTATAACCCTGCCAAGTCAACAGTTAATGCAGAAGAGTATCTCACAGTCATCCCTTATCTGCCGAAGAAAGGTTTTTCTCGTGAATTTTTAGCTTATTTTGCACTATTCCTCAAAGATACTGCAGAGGTTGGACTAGATGCCCTCATGGACTTTTTGGAAGACCCAGAAGCAGAAGAATTTGTCATGGAATGGAACCAAGAAGTCTTTGAAGAAGGAAAAGTTGGCTTGGAAGAGGGAGAATTTTATCCTTATCCGAGATATTAGAAAAGATTCTAAGTGGACATTTTTAAATAATGAATTCAAGGAGAAGGGGGAGACTATGCTAGAAAAAGTCAAACAGTTTTTCAGGAGAAGGTCAGCTAAAACTGAGTCGTCAGTTGATATTCTTCCCCGCAATCGCTTTGCGGATCTAGATTTCGAGAGAGTATTGAATTCAGGAACTCGTCGCCTTGTTAATGAGGAAGGACGCTATGCTGAGGATGGGAAAATCACAGAACTTGAATTTCCTGAAGATTTTGCGGAATTTGAATTTCTAGTTGGTTTTAAGACGGAGGAAGAAGAGCAGTTTCAGCAACTATTAGCTGGTTTAAATAGTATTGATAATGCTATTCAGTCCTATTTGGAAAGTGAGATGCAACAACCCATGCCTCAGTATGCCAAGGATCTCGGCTATACTCAGAAGAAGTGGGAAAGGACATTTTACTTCCATCCTTGGATATTAAGTTTTGAGGAAAACCCGCCTAATCTTCGCTATGTTGCAGATTATGTAAATGATGAGTTTACGGTGTTTTTTGCTAAAAAACATGGTAGATGGCAGGCGTACTGGGATGCAGAGTGCCAAAAAGTAATCGAAGAAAGCTAGCTCGTATTTTCCTAGAGAGTAATTGTTATCATAGAAAAGAGTAAATATCATGGAATTATTGGATAGCAGAATGGATTTCCAAGGTTGCAAGATTGCCTTGATTTGTGGGGATAAGGTCTTGACTATCTTACGTGATGACAAGGACGATATCCCTTGTCCCAACATGTGGGAATTTCCAGGTGGTGGTCGTGAAGGAAACGAAAGTCCTTTCGAGTGCGCAGCGCGTGAAGTTTATGAGGAATTGGGAATTCATTTAGATGAAGACTGTCTGCTTTGGAGCAAGATTTATCCTAGCGTAATCTTTAAAGACAAGCAATCGGTCTTTATGGTTGGTCAGCTAAGACAAGAACAATTTGACAATATTGTCTTTGGTGACGAAGGTCAGGGCTATAAACTGATGAGCATTGAGGAATTTCTCAATTCTAAACAAGCAGTGCCTCAGCTACAGGGTAGATTGAGGGATTATTTGGAGGAGAATTATGATAAGACTTGAGAGAGCAGGAGCGGAAGATTTAGAAACCATCATTGCCATTCAAAGAGCCAGTTTTAAGGCGGTCTATGAGAAATACCAAGATGAGTATGATCCTTATCTGGAGGACCGCGAACGAATCAAGTGGAAACTGGTAGAACGTCCTAATAGCTATTACTACTTTGTGAGAGAAGATGAAGAAAAGATTGGTTTTTTACGAATTCAGACCAATGAAGAGTTAACAAATGCTTGGTTGGGAACAGTGGCGATTTTACCTCCCTATCAAGGAAAAGGGTATGGATCTACAGGTTTAAGCTTGCTGGAAAAAGAGTTCCCCACCATTACACAGTGGGATTTGTGTACGGTATTACAAGATGCAGGCATGGTTGCTTTCTATGAGAAGAATGGCTACCATCAAACCCATATTGAGCCTGAAAAAGAGGGCATGGATATGGTCTACATGAAAAAATGGATAGAGAAATAGAAAGGATGGTTCGGTTACATTTCTAAACTGAACCCGCCCTAAACACTGTGCAGAAAAGATAAACTTCTCTTAGATTCAAGCGTCTTCGTTGAAGTTCCTATTTTGGCTTTGTGTTTTACGGGCTTGGTATCTTAAATATGGAAACATGGCAAGAGTTAAAAGTTACAGTTAAGCGTGAGGGAGAGGAATTAGTCTCCAATCTCTTGATTGAGTTAGGTGCTCAAGGTGTTGCGATTGAAGACAGTATGGACTATGTTGGAAACGTGGACCGCTTCGGTGAAATTTTCCCTGAGGTCGAGCAACAAGAAGAAATCGTGGTGACAGCTTACTATCCCGAAACGGTTGATGTGGTAGCGGTTGAAGCGGATTTGCAGGCTCGTTTAGCAGAATTGACAGACTTTATGGATCTAGGAGAGGTCAAGATGGGAACGACTGCCTTGGCTGAGGAAGATTGGGCGGACAACTGGAAGAAATACTATGAACCTGCTCGTATTACCCATGACTTGACCATCGTGCCGTCCTGGACGGACTATAAGGCGACTGCGGGAGAAAAGATTATCAAGCTGGATCCTGGTATGGCCTTTGGAACAGGAACCCACCCGACAACCAAGATGAGCCTTTTTGCCTTGGAGCAGGTCCTTCGTGGTGGTGAAACAGTGCTGGATGTGGGGACAGGTTCAGGGGTTCTTTCCATTGCTAGCTCGCTTCTAGGTGCTAAGGAGATTTTCGCCTATGACTTGGATGATGTGGCGGTTCGTGTCGCTCAGGAAAATATTGAGCTCAATCCTGGTATGGAAAACATCCATGTAGCCCCAGGCGATTTGCTCAAGGGTGTGGAGATTGAGGCAGACGTCATCGTGGCCAACATCTTGGCGGATATCCTCATTCATCTGACGGAGGATGCTTATCGCTTGGTCAAGGATGAAGGCTACCTGATCATGAGTGGTATAATCAAGGACAAGTGGGACATGGTGCGTGAGTCAGCTGAGTCAGCTGGATTTTTCCTTGAAACCCATATGATTCAAGGGGAGTGGAATGCCTGTGTCTTCAAGAAGACCAAGGATATCTCCGGTGTGATTGGAGGCTAGCATGCAACAGTATTTTGTCAAGGGCAGTGCAGTCTCACCTGTCACCATCGAGGACAAGGATACCAGCAAGCACATGTTTCAGGTCATGCGCTTGAAAGAAGGTGATGAGGTTACCTTGGTCTTTGAGGATGGTATCAAGCGTTTGGCGCGCGTGCTAGATGTGGAAGCCCGTCAGTTTGAGCTGGTTGAGGAATTGGATGACAATGTGGAACTGCCAGTCCAGGTGACTATTGCATCTGGTTTTCCCAAGGGAGATAAGTTGGAGTTTATCACTCAAAAGGTGACGGAACTAGGTGCCAGTCAGATTTGGGCCTTCCCTGCAGACTGGTCAGTTGCTAAATGGGACGGTAAAAAACTAGAGAAAAAAGTCGAGAAACTAGAAAAAATCGCCCTTGGAGCAGCCGAGCAAAGCAAGCGCAACTTTGTCCCAAACCTCACCCTTTTTGAGAAGAAAGCAGATTTTCTAGCCCAACTTGACCAGTTTGACCGTATCGTGGTGGCCTATGAAGAGTCGGCTAAAGAAGGTGAATCAGCCGCACTTATACAAGCAGTTGCTGGACTGGAAAAAGGAGCTAAATTGCTCTTTATCTTTGGTCCAGAAGGTGGTCTCTCACCTGCAGAAATCGAGAGTTTTGAAGCTAAAGGAGCAGTCTTGGCAGGTCTTGGTCCTCGTATTTTGCGAGCAGAAACAGCACCGCTTTATGCCCTGTCAGCCCTTAGTGTTTTATTAGAATTAGAGAAATAAGAGGAAGAAAATGGAACAAAAACACCGTTCAGAATTTCCTGAAAAGGAACTTTGGGACTTGACAGCCCTATACCAAGACCGTGAGGATTTCTTGCGTGCGATAGAGAAGGCGCGTGAAGATATCAATCAATTTAGTCGTGACTATAAGGACAATCTTCACACTTTTGAAGATTTCGAGAAAGCTTTTGCAGAATTGGAACAAATCTACATTCAGATGAGTCATATCGGTAATTACGCCTTTATGCCTCAGACGACAGACTATAGCAATGAAGATTTTGCCAATATCGCCCAGGCTGGGATGGAGTTTCAAACAGATGCAAGCGTAGCCTTGACTTTCTTTGATGACGCCTTGGTAGAAACAGATGAAGAAGTCTTGGACCGTTTGGGTGAATTGCCACACTTGACGGCAGCCATTCGTCAGGCAAAAATTAAAAAAGCCCACTATCTGGGGGCTGATGTGGAAAAGGCCTTGACAAATCTGGGTGAAGTTTTCTACAGTCCGCAGGATATCTATACTAAGATGCGAGCTGGAGATTTTGAAATGGCTGATTTTGAAGCCCATGGTAAGATCTACAAAAACAGCTTTGTGACCTATGAAAATTTCTATCAGAACCATGAGGATGCTGAAGTTCGTGAGAAATCCTTCCGTTCCTTCTCAGAAGGACTACGTAAGCACCAAAATACGGCAGCCGCAGCTTATTTAGCCCAAGTCAAGTCTGAAAAACTCTTGGCAGATATGAAGGGATATGACTCAGTCTTTGACTATCTTTTAGCTGAGCAAGAAGTAGATTGTTCCATGTTTGATCGTCAGATTGACCTCATCATGAAGGACTTTGCGCCAGTCGCTCAGAGATACCTCAAGCATGTTGCCAAGGTCAATGGTCTTGAAAAGATGACCTTTGCGGACTGGAAATTGGACTTGGACAGTGCTCTTAATCCAGAGGTTAGCATTGCTGATGCCTACGATTTGGTCATGAAATCAGTCGCACCATTGGGGCAAGAATATTGTCAAGAAATTGCTCGCTATCAAGAAGAGCGCTGGGTTGACTTTGCTGCCAATAGTGGCAAGGATTCTGGTGGCTATGCAGCTGATCCCTACCGTGTGCATCCATATGTCCTCATGAGTTGGACAGGCCGTTTGAGCGATGTTTATACCTTGATTCATGAAATCGGGCACTCTGGTCAATTCATCTTTTCTGACAATCACCAAAGCTATTTTAATGCCCACATGTCGACCTACTATGTCGAAGCACCGTCAACCTTCAATGAATTGCTTCTCAGCGATTACTTGGAACACCAGTCTGATGATCCACGTCAGAAACGATTCGCTCTTGCTCACCGCTTGACAGATACCTACTTCCATAACTTTATCACCCACCTCTTGGAAGCAGCCTTCCAACGTAAGGTTTATACACTGATTGAAGAAGGAGAAACCTTTGGGGCAAGCAAACTCAACAGTATTATGAAGGAAGTCCTGACTGACTTCTGGGGAGATGCTATTGAGATTGATGATGATGCAGCACTGACTTGGATGCGCCAAGCTCACTATTACATGGGCTTATATAGTTATACCTATTCAGCAGGTTTGGTTATCTCAACAGCGGGTTACTTGCATCTAAAAAATTCAGAAACTGGAGCTGAAGACTGGCTCAATCTCCTCAAATCAGGTGGTAGCAAGACACCACTTGAGTCAGCCATGATTATCGGAGCCGATATTTCAACGGATAAACCACTCCGTGATACGATTCAGTTCTTGTCTGATACAGTTGACCAAATTATCAACTACAGTGCCCAGTTGGGAGAATAAAATCATAAAAGTGCAACAATAGAGTTATATTGTTGAGATTTTAGAATGACATTTATTTAATAAAGTTTACTAAAGACTTTGTCTTCAGAATGTGCGATATTATAGATCTATCGGTTGGATTTTATATCTTGTCGTGGGCGATTAGACTAGGGAAAATACTTAGAAAAGGACGGAGATGCTAGTACGTGTCAATAAAAAACTTAGCTTGCTTATCATTGGAATTGCTATGCTGATTTTGTTTATGATTTGGAAATTCAGTCAGCCTGTTCTTCCAAAAACTTACCAGGAAGCTGTTCAGTATACCAAAGCAATCAATATGAAAGAAATGCGCTCCAAACTTGCAAATGGCGACGAGTTTGTCGTCTACATTGGAAGAGAATCCTGTCCCTACTGTCAAAAGTTTGTGCCCAATTTGGCTCTAGCGATTCAAAAAAGTCACCAGACGGTCTATTATTTGGATAGTGATTCTGATGAAAAGGATGAGATTACAGCCTTTGCAAAAGAAATGGATATCCAAACCGTTCCGAATCTTTCAGTCTATCAAAATGGTAGTAAATCACGTTATTTAGAGCAAGGAAGTTCCGCTAGTCTTGAAGAAATCCTCTCATTTCTGAAGCATGAATAGGACAGGAAGATTGTTTTAAATGACAAAAAACGACTTCGAAAATTGGAATCGTGGAGATGATAAAAGAGGTTGGATCATTTTCCAACCTCTTTTTATGTATCTTAATGGAATTGCATACCACCATCAACGATAATGGTTTGACCTGTAATGTAGTTTGAATCTGGTCCAGCAAGGAAGCTAACTGCTGCAGCTACATCTTCTGGTTCAGATAGGCGTTTCAATGTAATATCTTTTGCGAATGTTTGCATACCCCACTCGTCGTCTTTTCCTGCATTTTTTCCAACTTCATGAGCGATATCATACATCATTGGTGTTTTAACGATACCTGGAGCATAGGCGTTGACAGTGATACCTGACTCTGCTAAATCACGCGCCAATGTTTGAGTAATACCACGAACAGCGAATTTTGTACCGCCGTATACAGTCAAGTTTGGATTTCCGACAACACCTGCTTGAGAAGTAGCATTGATGATTTTACCACCGTGACCAAGTGCTTTAAATTGAGCCTGAGCAGCTTGTGCTCCCCAAATCACACCACCGACGTTAATAGCAAATGTGCGAGCAAATTGCTCCTCTGTAATTGTATCCAGAGGTGTAGTAGGAGCGACACCAGCATTGTTTACAACAACGTTCAAGTCTCCGAAATGATCGACAACTTTTTGGAAAGCTGCAGCAACTTCTGCTTGTTTAGATACATCAGCTACAACAGCAAAAGCTTTATCTGCTGACAATTCAGCAACTGCTTTCTCAGCTGTTTCAGCGTTGTAGTCTAAAACTCCAACCTTAAAACCATCTTGAACCAAGCGTTTTGCGATTGCAAAACCGATCCCTTGACCTGCACCTGTAACGATAGCTACTTTAGACATATGATTCCTCCTCGGTATCCATGATACCATTCAAACGTTCATAAAAGAACAGCAAAAGGTTTATAAGTGAGTCGTGATAGGTTTCTAAAAGAAGTCCTATCACGTTTCAGTATACACCTTTGTGAAATTTGTGTCAAACAAATACTTGGCTTTTGGAAAAAATTAACCCTCTAAGAGTGAAAAAACTATCTGAGACTAACATGTTTATTTTTTATAATGAAGATAGCTAGAAAAGAATGTTGTATAATAGATGTGTATGATTGGGGGGAGACAGATAATCCCTACCGTGTGCACCCTTATGTTCTCATGAGCTGGACAGGTCGTTTGAGCGATGTTTATACCTTGATTCATGAAATCGGGCATTCTGGTCAATTCATCTTTTCAGACAATAACCAAAGCTATTTTAATGCCCACATGTCGACCTACTATGTCGAAGCGCCTTCGACCTTCAATGAATTGCTCCTCAGTGACTACTTGGAGCACCAATCTGACGACCCTCGTCAGAAACGCTTCGCTCTTGCCTACCGCTTGACAGATACTTACTTCCATAATTTCATTACTCACCTCTTGGAAGCAACCTTCCAGCGTAAGGTGTATACATTGATTGAAGAAGGGGAGACCTTTGGAGCAAGCAAACTCGACAGCATCATGAAGGAAGTCTTGACAGATTTCTGGGGAGATGCTATTGAGATTGATGATGATGCAGCACTGACTTGGATGCGCCAGGCCCACTACTACATGGGCTTGTATAGCTACACCTACTCAGCAGGACTTCTCATCTCGACTGCAGGTTACCTTCATCTGAAACATTCAGAAACTGGAGCTGAAGATTGGCTCAATCTCCTCAAGTCAGGTGGTAGCAAGACACCATTTGAGTCAGCCATGATTATCGGAGCCGATATTTCAACGGATAAACCACTCCGCGATACCATTCAGTTCTTGTCTGATACGGTTGATCAGATTATCGCCTACAGTGCTGAGTTATGAGTATAAGCAAAAACAGATTGGATTTTTCCAATCTGTTTTGCTTATCCCCAAAAGCTATCTTCTTCAGCTTGATCTGAAGAGAAGAGCCAAACTTCTTTGATTTTTCCGTCTTCAATACGGAAGAGGTCAATCCCGTTCATATTGAGTTCAGTACCATCAGCCCGTGTTCCAAGAAAAGTAACATTAGCTGCGATTAAATCCTTATTGTCAGAAACCCAATTTGTTATCACCTTAAAGGTTCCATTAGTTTTCTCAGCAAATGTAGCCAGGTGAGTTCCTAGCTTGTCCTTACCAACAACTGTACCAGATATACTATGAGTACCAGGTTGATGCCAGACAATATCGTCTGCCATCGTTTCAAAGACACCAGGAAAGTCACCAGCAATTAAAGCTTGGTTATAAGCATTGAAAATTTCTAAGTTTGTTGACATATCTATTCTCCATTTCTTTTTTATGATATAATTGTAACAGTTACAATCGAAAAAACAAGTAGACACTTTTTCGATAGCTAGTATCAAAAGTAGTACTATTGTTGATACTAAAAGATAAATTTTTTTAAAAAAATAGAAAGAAGATATTTTATGCCAAATAAAGTGAGTGAGTATGGTATTTGTCCATTTGCGACAACGCAGAGGGTTTTAACAGGGAAATGGGCACTGGTAATCATTTATCAGTTGAGTACGGGTACTAAACGATTTAAAGAATTGCAGAGATTATTGCCTGGGATTACTCAAACTATTTTGACCCGTCATCTCCGTCAATTAGAAAAGGATAAGATTATTCAACGAAAGGTCTATGCGGAAGTTCCCCCACGAGTTGAGTACAGCTTAACCGAAATGGGGCAGGAATTCAGAGTTGTTTTAGATGCTGTCGAAAAATGGGGTCTGGATTATATCAAGTTGCTAGAAATGTAGAGGTATTGACCATGTATCAAGAGTTACATAGAAAAATAACAGAAGAAAACCCAAGTTATAGTCAAAAAGAACTCCAGTGGTTACTTGAGCACTTAGGGGATCCGAGTCCAGAAATTCGCGATGACTTGGTTTTTACCAGTTTGGCTAGAGGGATCCAAGAAGAGTTATTTACAAAGGAGCAATTTCAATTTATATCTGCTATGATTGTTTCTGATGGTGGCCTAGATAAAGAGCTTGATAAGCTAGGAGCTTCAACGCTTGACCGTTCTTTTAGGGCACTTATTTATGCCAATCTCTTATCTGCCGATGGCAACCAACACTCTCTTTATTATCAAGTGCTTAAAATTGATATCAGAAATACGATGCTCGATCAAGGTCTGCACTACCTTGAAAAAGAAGAGGATACGACTGGTTTTTCAAGCCAGTATGGTTGGGTACATGCTTTTGCGCATGGAGCGGATCTCTTGACTGAAGTCGTTTGTCATCCAGACTTTTCTATAAACAGAGTTCATGAAGTATTTGACATACTTGGTCAACTGTTTAAAAGAATTTCGATTCGATTTATAGATGATGAGGAATGGCGCTTAGCCAGAGTGCTTTACGAACCTATTTTACAAGGCAAGGTGGATCAAGCGACACTAACCTCTTGGATAAAGTCACTTGATTTCCCGATAGAAGAGACGGAAGATTTTTATAAATTTTCCAATTTTAGATCCTGTCTCTTAGAAGTCTATGTCCAACTCGACCAGAGAAATAGTTTACAAGATGACTTGAAAAAAGCAATTCAATCTTTTCAATATTAGATTTCGACTATTAAATGTGAAAACTTACACAAAATTTCCAAGCACATTTCTTGAAACCCTTTCCTCCTTCTGATAGACTAATACATAGTTTGAAAAAAGGAGACTTAATATGAAAAAATTTGTTGCTGAATTAATCGGTACTTTTATGCTTGTGTTCATCGGAACAGGAGCTGTTGTTTTTGGAAATGGTGTTGAAGGACTTGGACACCTTGGGATTGCTCTTGCTTTTGGTTTGGCAATCGTAGTCGCAGCCTTCTCAATCGGAACTGTTTCAGGTGCTCACTTGAACCCAGCTGTTTCTATCGCTATGTTTGTTAACAAACGTTTGTCATCTTCAGAGCTTGTAAACTACATCCTCGGACAAGTAGTCGGTGCTTTCCTTGCATCTGGATCTGTATTCTTTCTCTTGGCAAATTCAGGTATGTCAACTGCAAGTCTTGGTGAAAATGCCTTGGCAAACGGTGTAACCGTCTTTGGTGGTTTCTTGTTTGAAACAATCGCAACATTCTTGTTTGTTTTGGTGATCATGACTGTAACTTCAGCAAGCAAAGGGAATGGCGCAATCGCTGGTTTGGTGATCGGTTTGTCATTGACAGCTTTGATTCTAGCTGGCTTGAACATCACTGGACTTTCAGTAAACCCAGCTCGTAGCTTGGCTCCTGCTGTATTGGTAGGTGGCGCAGCTCTTCAACAAGTTTGGATTTTCATCCTTGCACCAATCGTTGGTGGCGTTCTTGCAGCTCTAGTTGCTAAAAACTTCCTTGGAACTGAAGAATAATTGAAATTTAAAAAGCCTTGCTCCTCATCTTGAGGAACAGGGCTTTTTCGTATCTTTTTATACTCAATGAAAATTAAAGAGCAAACTAGGAAGCTAGCCGCAGATTGCTCAAAGCACTACTTTGAGGTTGTGGATAAGACTGACGAAGTCAGTTACCTATATCTACGGCAAGGCGATGTTGACGCGGTTTGAAGAGATTTTCGAAGAGTATTAGCGGTTGTCAATTTTCTCTGGATAGAGGTCGTGTTGGAAGAGACGTTGTTCTGCCAAGCCTTCATACTTGGTTCCAGGTCTACCGTAGTTGTAGTAAGGGTCAATTGAAATGCCACCGCGAGGTGTAAATTTCCCCCAGACTTCTAAATAGCGAGGGTCTAGCAAGTTGACCAAGTCTTTCCCGATGGTGTTGATACAGTTTTCATGAAAATCCCCATGATTTCGGTAACTAAAGAGGTAGAGTTTAAGGGATTTTGACTCGACACAGAGCTTGTCAGGAATGTAGGAAATATAAATCGTTGCAAAGTCTGGCTGCGCAGTGATGGGGCAAAGCGAGGTAAATTCAGGGCAGTTGAACTTGATGAAATAGTCATTTTCCACATGACGATTGTCAAAGGATTCGAGGACTTCGGGTTGGTATTCGAAAATATAGTTGGTTTCTTTGTTGCCGAGGAGGCTGAGGTTTTTCATTTCTTCTTGTTGTGACATGATTTTTTCTTTCTAATCTTAAACACCACGTTGGTTGTCGTAGAGGAGGGTATGGAGTTGAGGAAGGACGCGGACATTGCCCCAGCTATCGTCAGCAGCGACACGTTCCCAGAGTTCTTTGAGGCGGTCCAGTTGGTCTTGGACAATATTGCCTGTAGCCTTGGGCTCAGGATTTCCCGCCGATAAGAAGAGGACATCTGGTTGGTAGCGTTCTTGAATACCTTTGGCAAAGGCTAGATCTGCATCATCAAAGACAGGGATTTTAAAGGTTACTTTATCTGGGTCTAGTTGGGAAACGATAAAGTCCAAGGTCTCAAAGTTGACTTCCATCTTGGAGGAAGGAGGCTTAGGACTCAGAGTGACTTGGTCGATATCTTTTAACCAATTTTGCCAGCGGGAGCCTTGGGTTTCAACAGCCAGAGTGACCCCACGTTCCTTGAGTTTGGTGACCAGTTGAGCCATATTGGCTGCTAGGATAGCAGGATTTCCCCCAGATAGGGTTACATAGTCGTAGCTTCCTAGTTTATCTAACTCAGCGATTACTTCATCAGCTGTCATGCGAGTTGGTTTTTCAGAACCGTCCCAAGTAAAGGCAGAGTCGCACCAGTCGCAGTGGTAGTCGCAACCAGCAGTGCGGACAAACATGGTTTTCTGCCCGATTGCACGGCCTTCACCTTGAAAGGTTGGGCCAAAAATTTCCAAAACTGGTAGTTTGAGGACACGTTCCCTAGTCATCTAACCACTCCCGTCTAAACTCTGCAAAGGCAGTCGGAGTTTCATAAAGTCGAACATATTCCAAACGAAAACCGCGCTCATTTGGTAACTTTTGGTTCATGGTTTGGAAAATCCAATAAACCATATTTTCAGCAGTCGTGTTCATATAGGGCAGGGTTTCATTGAGATAGCGATGATCCAAGTGGGGTTCTAAGTAGTTTTTGTAGATAGTTTTGATATCTCCAAAATCATAGGTCATGCCACGCTCATCTAAAAATCCACTAACAGCAATCTGTAGATGATAAGTGTGGCCATGCAGGGATTTGCATTTTCCCTCATAGTGAAAGAGGTGGTGGGCAGCATCAAAGGTAAACTCTTTTGATACCAAGGTTCTGTGAGGATTGTAGACAAGAGATTCCCCAGTTTCTTGTTTGATTTCTTTGGGGGCAAAAAACATCAGGCTTCTCCTTTCTGCGAGAGATAAACCTCTAAACCATGTTGGCGTAGGTGGCAGGCAGGACAATCTCCGCAACCAGTACCAATAATGCCGTTATAGCAGGTCAAGGTCTTTTCACGAACATAGTCAAAGGCACCGAGTTGGTCAGCCAATTCCCAAGTTTCAGCCTTGTCTAGCCACATAAGAGGCGTTTGGATGACAAAGTCGTAATCCATAGCAAGGTTGAGCGTGACATTGAGTGATTTGACAAAGACATCACGGCAGTCCGGATAGCCTGAGAAGTCTGTTTCACATACTCCTGTGACGATATCCGTAATTCCTCGCTGCTTGGCAAGAACTGCCGCAAAGGACAGAAAGAGATGATTGCGACCGTCGACGAAGGTATTGGGAACCTCTCCCTCTTTTTGCTCAATTTCCAGATCAGAGGTCAAGGCGTTTTCAGTGATTTGTCCCAGCAGAGACATATCTAGGATATGGTGGTGAATTCCTTGTTCCTCGGCGATTTCTTTGGCGACTTGAATTTCTAAATGGTGGCGTTGACCGTAGGCAAAGGTAACGGCTTCTACCTTTTCATAGTGTTGCTTGGCCCAGAAAAGGCAGGTTGTTGAATCTTGACCGCCACTAAAGACGACCAAGGCTGATTGACGTTTCATAGTACTCCTTCCAAAATGGGAAATGTTTAGAGCACGCAAAAAGCTCCCTTGAGGGAGCTAAAAAATACCAAGTAGAGGTTTTTTTTAGCGATGGCATGTCCCAAACATCGTGATATTCTAATTACAGTCTAGCATATTTTTTGAAAAATGGCAAAGGGCGAGAAAAAAGAGACCAAATGAGTGCACTTGGTCTCTCCTTTGATTAGCTTAATTCAGCTACGATAGCCTTGATTTGTTCAGCTGTGTGGACACCAGCCACTTGTTTAACCACTTGTCCATCTTTTTTGAAGAGTAGAGTAGGGATAGACATGATACCGAATGAACGAGCTGTATTTGGATTTTCATCAACGTCCATTTTAACGATTTTCAAGACATCTTCTGAAAGTTCTTCAGACAATTTGTCCAAGATTGGACCTTGCATACGACATGGGCCACACCAAGTTGCCCAGAAGTCTACCAAGACTAAACCGTCTTTAGTTTCTTGTTCGAATGTTGCGTCTGTAATTGCTTTTGCCATAGTATTTCTCCTTTTTAGTTATATTGGCTTAAATCTTGTTTCATGAGATAGAAGAAAACATCTCCGTAAGTCCCATGGTAGTCCAAATCATGCCCTTTGTAGGTTACTTTTTGGACAGGGTAATAGTCTGCGACACCAATCAGGCAGGCATGTTGAGAACGTTCAAATTCATCGTATGACTCAAAGGTCATGGTTCTCTCTTGTTTGCTGGCGTCAAGATAGGTGATTTCAATCATAGGATTCTCCTTTGCTAAATCATGTTTTCATTTTACTCCTTGAAAAAAGGAATGTCAAGAAAAATGATTGCGCACGCAAGTTTTTTGAAAAATATTTTAGGCTAACCAGTTTGATTTTCTTGCTAAGCTTTCTTCGACAGCTGTTTGTAAATAAGCCAAGGTAGTCTGCCCTTCACTAGTCAGGCAGATAAAACTAGCTCGCTTGTCCTGGTCGCAGCATCTCCGACTAAGTAAACCGCAGTTCTTGGCTTCTAAGCGAGCCACCATCCGTGAAACAGCACTAGGGCTCAGGTGGAGTTTATCTGGCAAGTCGATTTGTCTTAGGGATTTGCTTTCAGCCTGATTTAGAAAGTGTAAGAGGTAAAATTCCTTGAGAGTCAAAGTTTGTTCACTCTGATCAGCGATGGTCTCTTCTAGAATAGTTTCTATTTCCACTTGCCTACGGTTGAAGTCAAACCATTTTTCTAAGTAAGTCATGTCAACCTCCTTTCCTATATGATAGTTGTAAACATATTTGTGCATCTGAGATGCTTGCGCACGCAATCAGTATACACCTTTTTTACTTAGATGGCAAGAAGGATGTTTTTTATATATTTCCTTGAAATTTTCTGAAAAAAGAGTAAACTGGTATGCAGAAAGTCTATTTGTGGAGTTTACGATGAAGTTATATGTTCAGTTAATGATTCTCTTTGTGATTTCTCTAATCGGTGAAGGGATCTCTAGTTTTTTTCATTTGCCCATCCCTGGAAGTATCATCGGCTTGATTATTCTTTTTCTAGCCTTGCAGTTCAAGTGGCTGCGCACCCGCCATGTCAACATGGTTGGGGATTTTCTCTTGGCCAACATGACCATTCTCTTTCTACCTCCTGCGGTTGGAATTATGGAAAAATTTGATGTGATTGCTCCCTATTTATTGCCCATTGTTTTGATTGTCTTTTTTGCAGCAGTGATTAATATCATCTTGATTGCGCTTGTGGTTCAATTTATCAAAAAACGCTATGAAGGTGACTACGAAGAAAGAGGTACCAAATGAGCGAATTTGTATCTAATCCCCTATTTGGGATTGCTTTATCAATCTTAGCCTATCTTGGGGGAATGATGATTTTCAGACGCTATCCTCATCCCTTAACGACTCCCTTACTGTTATCAGCTATTTTTATTATTATCTTTTTGAAAGTGACTGGCATTTCCTACCAAGATTATTACCAAGGTGGGGTTTATCTTAATAACTTGATTGTTCCTTCAACAGTGGCTCTAGGAATTCCCCTCTATAAGAGTTTCCACTTGATGAAGCATCATGTCAGAAGTATTTTGCTGGGTAGTTTTCTAGCTGTCATCGTCAATACCTCTTTTACAGCCCTAGTCGCAAAAATCTTTGGCATGGACTTTTTCCTAGCTATTTCTCTCTTTCCTAAGTCAGTAACGACCGCCATGGCAGTAGGAATTACAGAAAAGTTGCAGGGCTTGACCACAGTGACCCTAGTAGTTGTCGTAGCGACTGGTATTTTGACCAGCGTGATCGGACCAACGCTTTTAAAATGGCTAAAAATAGACGATCCAGTAGCGGCTGGACTAGCCCTGGGTGGAACAGGTCACGCCGTTGGAACTGGAACGGCCTTTCGCTATGGACCAGTTGCAGGTGCTATGGGAGGACTAGCCATCGGTGTTACAGGTATTCTCTATGTATTTATCAGTCCTATTGTAGCTAATTTGATTTTGAGTTAACGCAAAAACCCAGCTCTAGTAGCTGGGCATTTTTTATTGCAAATTAACTTTATTTTTCAAGATATAGTAGGTTCCGAGATAGAAGGCTGCGCTGAGGATGAGGTCTTTAACGATTTCAAAGGAGATCATCCAATTGTAGTCGAAATCTATGCGAAGGTTGAGACCGACAAAGCCGAGAATGGTTTGGATAACAATATAGGCTAAAACGGCAAGAGCTGTACGGTATTCATTAAAGAGTTGTCCGATAGAGATTGCCAAGTAGATGCAAAGGATTCCTGAAATTGTGCTGAGGATATATGAAATCACAGAAAGCCAGAAACTATCCATGTAAAATTTAAAGAGGTATTCGAGAGAAAAGATATCAAGGAAGTTTGCACCAGTCAGAACTAAAATGATATAAATACTCAAGATAAAGACTAATGAGCTCGCCAGAGACCAGATGAAAGCACCCAAAAGTTTGGATAAAATGATTTGGTGCTCAGATACGGGGAGTGTTAGAGTTAGGTATCCCTGACGATCGTAGACACTACCCTTGAAGCGACGGATGATCAAAATCAAGGTTGAAATACTCAAGGTAATAAGTAGTCCACCAAAAACCAGACCTAGAAACACTAACATAATCATTTGTTGATCGGGAGTATCGATGGATTTTAGGGAACTAGCTTGAGCCCCAATAAGGACAGAAAGTGCCAGTACAGCACCATAGAGGGCTAAATACCATTTGTTAACATTTTTAAATTCATAACGAACTAAATTCCAAAACATAATAATCTCCTTTATCTAGGCTTTGAATTCGTGGCGGAAGAGCTGGTCGATAGACTCTCCAGACTCATAGCGAATATCATCAACATTTCCTTGACGGACGACTTTTCCATCCTTGAGGAAGATAATCTCATCCAAGATTGGTTCGATATCTGAAATCAAGTGGGTTGAAATCAAGACAGTTGAAGTTGGAGAGTAGTTGTTGATGATGGTGTTCAAGATATAGTCACGAGCTGCTGGGTCGACACCACCGATTGGTTCGTCAAGCACGTATAGACGAGCATCACGACTCATGACAAGGATCAACTGAACCTTTTCTTTGTTCCCTTTTGAGAGTTTCTTGAAACGGCTGTTCTCATCGATGCCCAGGTCACGAAGGAGACCTTGAGCACGTTCAAGATTGAAATCTTGGTAGAAGGTCTTGAAATAAGTGAGAGCTTCTTTGACCTTCATCTGTTCGTTGAGGTAGGTCGTATCAGGGAGATAAGAAACAATCGCTTTAGTTGCTGGACATGGTTCCATGTCGTTAATAAGGACACGGCCTTCCTCTGCTTGTAGCAAGCCGTTGATTAGTTTAATCAAGGTTGTCTTTCCAGAACCGTTTGGGCCAAGGAGGCCAACGATTTTTCCAGCTGGAATTTCAAGGGAAACATTTGTAAGAGCAGGGCTTGCTCCATAGGATTTTGACACATTTTCAAATGCTAACAAGGTCATAGTTTAAACTCCTTCAATATAATCTCTCAAAACAGTCGGTAGTTCTTCTTTTTCATAGCCAAATTCTACCATGCCTGTTACAAACTGTTGCAGCTGTTCTTCTGACAGTTGCTTACGGGATTGGAGGATCAAGTCCAAATCCTCTGTGACAAAGCGTCCAGATGTCCGCTTGGTATAGACAAAGCCTTCTCTCTCCAAGTCCGATAGGGCACGCTGGATGGTGTTGGGATTGACCCCTGCCTCGCTTGCTAATTCTCTAACGGTTGGAAGCTGTTGATTGGGCTCGAGTTTATGGGAAATAATCTGCAATTTGATTTTCTCCATAATCTGCAAATAAATGGGTTTATTGTTATCAAATGTCCAAGACATCACGATCTCCTTTCTAATTACCTTTGTGTTAATTCAATAATACAACAAAACAAAAAACTTGTCAAGCCAAAAGGAGAATTATTTTGGGAATTGTTCAAAAAATGGTATAATGAAAAGAAAACGACAAGGAGGGAAAGGCATGCGTTGTCCAAAATGTGGCGCTACAAAATCAAGTGTTATCGATAGTCGCCAGGCTGAAGAAGGAAATACAATCAGAAGAAGACGTGAGTGTGAAGAGTGTCAGCATCGGTTTACAACCTATGAACGTGTTGAAGAGAGAACGCTGGTTGTGGTAAAAAAAGATGGTACACGGGAACAATTTTCAAGAGATAAAATCTTTAACGGGATTATTCGTTCAGCCCAGAAACGTCCAGTGTCAAGTGATGAGATTGGCATGGTGGTCAATCGCATCGAACAAAAACTCCGTAGTCGCAATGAAAATGAAATTCAGAGTGAGGTTATTGGCTCTTTGGTTATGGAAGAGTTGGCAGAGTTAGATGAGATTACTTATGTACGTTTTGCCAGTGTTTACCGTAGCTTTAAGGATGTGAGTGAACTTGAAAGCCTACTCCAGCAGATCACACAATCCTCTAAAAAGAAAAAGGAAAAATAAATGAAGCCAAATGACCGTTTTTCTTTTGTAAAGAATAATCGGGTGTCGCAAGATACCTCATCAATGGTGCAGTGCTACCTCCCGATTATCGGTCAGGAGGCGCTGAGCCTCTATCTTTATGCTGTGACTTTTTGGGATGGTGGTCAAAAGGAACATCTCTTTGCAGCTATGCTTAATCATCTGAATTTCGGGATGGATACCCTTTTAAAGGCTTTTAAAACTCTAACAGCCATGAAATTGGTGACCCTCTATCAGCAGGGGGAGGCCTATAACTTGTTACTCCATTCTCCCTTATCAACTCAAGAATTTTTACAACATACAGTTTATCGGACTTTGTTAGAAAAAATGATTGGGGATAGTGCGGTTGCAGCCATGAGACAGGAAGGTGTTGAAGGGGAACCTATCTCGGTGTCCTTGAGTCAAATCTTTCCTCAGTTATCTGAGTCTGCGAGTCAAGAAACCTCTGGCAGTCAGCCAGCAGCAGATGATTTTGATTTGGAGCATTTCCGTCAGCTTATGGCTCGCGATGGTCTTCGTTTTAAAGATGAGACTTCGGATGTTCTGGCCTTGTTTGCAATAGCAGACGAGCAGAAGTGGACCTGGTTTGAGACTTATCATGTAGCCAAAGCGACAGCAGTGTCGCAAGTGATTTCTGTCAAACGCATCCGCGAAAAGATAGCGCAAAAGCCTGTGACTTCTGACTTTAGTCCCAAGGAAGCAACCATTATCCGAGAGGCTAAGAGAAAGACAGCCTTGCAGTTCCTTGCTGAGATTAAGCAGACCCGCAAGGGAAGTATTACTCAGACTGAACGGGACCTGCTCCAGCAGATGGCAGCCTTGGGTTTGCTGGATGAAGTGATCAATGTTATCTTGCTCCTAACCTTTAATAAGGTTGATTCAGCTAATATCAATGAAAAATACGCCATGAAGGTGGCTAATGACTACGCCTATCAAAATATTCGTAGTGCCGAGGAGGCTGTCCTCCGTATTCGTGAACGTGGCCAAAAAGCAAAAACGCAAAAGCAAAATCAGACTGCCCCAGCAAAAACCAATGTGCCTAAATGGAGCAATCCTGAATATAAGAATGAAACGAGCGAAGAAACTCGTTTAGAACTAGAACGTAAGAAACAAGAAATGTTAGCTCGATTAGAAAAAGGAGGAGACTAGATGGAAAGTGTCGGAGACGTACTCAAGCGTCAACCAAGCCGATTTCAGTATCAGGATTTGGTCCAGCAAATTGTACAAGATCCTGATGTGGCGGTTTTTATCCAGCAAGCATCCCTCAGCCAAGAAGAGTTAAATCGGAGTATCTCCAAGTTTAATCAATACATCACGGAACGCGATAAGTTCCTCCGAGGAGATACAGACTATATCGCGCGTGGCTACAAGCCTATCCTAGTCATGAACCATGGCTATGCAGATGTCTCTTATGAAGAGACTCCAGAGCTAATCGCGGCAGAAAAAGAAGCGGCGATTAAAAACCGTCTCAAGCTAATCAATCTTCCAGCTAGTCTTAAAAAAGCTAGCCTAGCTCAAGTAGACTTGGATGATTTGGGGCGCTTGCCAGTTTTTGAAAAGCTTTTAGACTTTGTGGAGCAATATCCAGCTATTCGAAAAGGTCTCTACTTATATGGAGACTTTGGTGTGGGTAAAAGTTTCATGGTGGCTGCTCTAGCTCATGATTTATCTGAAAAACGTGGAGTATCTACAACTCTGCTCCACTATCCGAGCTTTGTCATTGATGTCAAAAATGCTATTGGGGATGGCTCTGTCAAAACCTTGGTAGATGAAATCAAGCTGGCAGAAGTTCTGATTTTGGATGATATCGGTGCTGAGCAATCAACACCGTGGGTCCGTGATGAAATCTTGCAGGTGATTCTTCAGTATCGCATGCAGGAAGATTTACCGACTTTCTTTACTTCAAACTTCAATTTTGAAGATTTGGAAAAACATTTTGCAAAAGGCAAGAACGGAAATGACGAAACTTGGGAAGCCAGACGTGTCATGGAACGTATCCGTTACCTTGCTGAAGAAACACAACTAAAAGGAGAAAACCGTCGATGACAGAAACTACAACATTAATGAAGTCCCACTCTTCAGTACGTCGCTTTAAGGAACAAGAAATTCCTCAAGCTGACCTAACTGAAATTTTAACTGCCGCACAAATGGCCTCTTCTTGGAAAAACTTCCAATCTTATTCTGTGATTGTTGTAAGAAGCCAAGAAAAGAAGGATGCCTTATTTGAGCTAGTTCCTCAGGAAGCGATTCGCCAGTCTGCAGCCTTTCTCCTCTTTGTCGGTGACCTAAACCGTGCAGAAAAAGGGGCTCGTCTCCATACGGATGTTTTCCAACCTCAAGGGGTGGAAGGACTCCTCATCACTTCAGTAGATGCTGCGCTTGCTGGGCAAAATACCTTGCTTGCGGCAGAAAGCCTAGGCTACGGTGGAGTGATTATCGGTTTGGTGCGTTACAAGTCTGTTGAATTAGCAGAATTGTTTAAGCTTCCTGACTATACCTATCCAGTCTTTGGGATTGCACTAGGTGTTCCAAATCAAAAGCATGATGTAAAACCAAGATTGCCACTAGAGAATGTTGTCTTTGAGGAAGAATACCAAGAACAGTCAACTGAGGCTATTGAAGCCTATGACCGTGTACAGACTGAATATGCAGGTGCGCGTGCGACTACAACTTGGAGTCAACGTTTGGCAGAGCAATTCGGCAATCCAGAACCAAGCTCGACTCGAGAAAATCTTGAGCAGAAGAAGTTATTGTAGAAAGTGAGAAAACATGGCCTTACCAACTGTTGCCATTGTAGGGCGTCCCAATGTTGGGAAATCAACCCTATTTAACCGTATCGCGGGAGAGCGCATCTCAATCGTAGAAGATGTTGAAGGTGTAACGCGAGATCGTATCTATGCCACGGGTGAGTGGCTTAACCGTTCTTTTAGTATGATTGATACTGGGGGTATCGATGATGTCGATGCGCCTTTCATGGAACAAATCAAGCACCAGGCAGAAATTGCCATGGAAGAAGCAGATGTTATCGTCTTTGTCGTGTCTGGAAAAGAGGGAATTACAGATGCGGACGAATACGTTGCCCGTAAACTTTATAAAACTCATAAACCAGTTATCCTAGCCGTTAACAAGGTTGACAATCCAGAGATGCGAAATGATATCTATGATTTCTATGCTCTGGGCTTGGGCGAACCACTACCAATCTCATCTGTGCACGGGATTGGTACAGGGGATGTATTAGACGCCATCGTCGAAAATCTCCCACATGAAGTTGAAGAAGAAAATCCAGATGTCATTAAATTCAGCTTGATTGGACGTCCAAATGTCGGAAAATCTAGCTTGATCAATGCTATTTTGGGAGAAGACCGCGTGATTGCTAGCCCTGTAGCTGGTACCACTCGTGACGCCATTGATACCCATTTTACAGATGCTGACGGTCAAGAATTTACCATGATTGATACTGCTGGTATGCGTAAGTCAGGTAAAGTCTATGAAAATACTGAGAAATACTCTGTCATGCGTGCCATGCGTGCTATTGACCGTTCAGATGTAGTCTTGATGGTGCTCAATGCCGAAGAAGGCATTCGTGAGTATGACAAGCGTATCGCTGGATTTGCCCACGAAGCTGGTAAAGGGATGATTATCGTGGTCAATAAGTGGGATACTCTTGAAAAAGACAACCACACCATGAAAAACTGGGAGGAAGATATCCGTGAGCAGTTCCAATACCTGCCTTACGCACCGATTATCTTTGTGTCAGCTTTGACCAAGCAACGTCTCCACAAGTTGCCTGAGATGATTAAGCAAATCAGCGAGAGCCAAAATACCCGTATCCCATCAGCAGTCTTGAATGATGTCATTATGGATGCTATCGCCATCAACCCAACACCGACCGATAAAGGGAAACGCCTCAAGATTTTCTATGCGACTCAAGTGGCAACCAAACCACCAACCTTTGTCATCTTTGTCAACGAAGAAGAACTCATGCACTTCTCTTACCTACGTTTCTTGGAAAATCAAATTCGCAAGGCCTTTGTCTTTGAAGGAACACCGATTCACCTGATTGCAAGAAAACGGAAGTAGTGGATGTAAAAAAAGGTAGAGCATTAAGACTTGTTCTACCACTTATCTACCCCACCAAATCATTTGCAAAAGATGTGAATAGGATTTGATTTGTAGTATATTATTAAAATTGAAAAAGGATGGAATGATTTTCCATCCTTTTTTATAGCGGAATAAATCTATATTCCTAGGGGGACAATGTTTAATCTTTCTTACCTTTTAGTAAGAAGGTAGCCGATAAGGCTAGGCTGAGACCTGCTATAAAGAGGAGAGGGCTAGCTTGTTCACCTGTGGCTGGGAGTTGTTTGTCATTCGTAGAGACCTGATCATTTGCTTCATTACTTTCAACTAATGGTTTTGTGGTTTCTAGGTTTCTTTCTTCCGTATGAGCTGGGACAGGTTTAACAGTTGAGCCTTCTGTCTTGTAGACAATAGCGTAGGTGCTCACGTCAAAAGTAATAAACTCAATCATACCGTCTCGAATGGTGAATTCTTGTGGTTTTAATTCATTTGTTGAAGTTAATTGATAGAGTTCTTGAATATCACCGGATACTGGTAGTCGAACGAGTACAGCACCTTTTGGTTGAACTGGCTGTCCATCTTTATCCTTGAGTTGAAGAGCGTAAGCATCGTATTTCTTGCCCAAGAGTTCTTTATTTTCAACTTTTTGACTGTCGAGGTAGCTTGCGCCTCCTAGTTCAGTTGTGCCACTAATAACTTGAACTCTTGTAGTCTTGTCTTTCAATACTTTGAGTTTAAACTCAGGAACTGTGTTACTTGGCGAGGCTTGACCACTACCTGTTCCAATAGGTTTGGTATATTCAGGTCTTTCCGCAGTAGGCGCTTCCTGTTCCCCAGTTGTTCCAATAGGTTTGGTATATTCAGGTCTTTCCGCAGTAGGAGCCTCTTGATCCCCAACTGTTCCGATAGGTTTGGTATATTCAGGTCTCTCCACAGTAGGCGCTTCCTGCTCACCAGCAGTTCCGATAGGACCAGTGTATTCAGGTCTTTCCACAGTAGGTGCCTCCTGCTCACCAGCAGTTCCGATAGGACCAGTGTATTCAGGAATTTCCACAGTAGGTGCCTCCTGCTCACCAGCAGTACCAATAGGATCTGTGTACTCAGGAATGGTCACTACTGGAGCAGGCTCATCCCCTTTGCTTGTAAGGATTTTTTCTTCTACTGGGCTAGTTTCATCCTTAGGAAATACTGTTACAACAGAGCTGCTTATTGTTTTTCCTTGGATGGCATAAGCTTCTATCGAATTACCGGCTTTACGATCTGTAGCCTCAGGAATGTCTAGTTGGACCTTGTTATCCTTAATGGTTAATACTGTTTGTTCGCCCGATGTGACAAGATGGTCCTCATCGACTTTTCTGAGTAGAAGAGGATCTTTGATACCAGGGAAGGTCACAGCGACTCCATCCCAATTGCCAGTTGGTAGGGTTAAGGTAACAGTCTTATCTTTGGAATTAATAGGGTCAAGGCTTGGACTATCGAGTGATACGGACGGAGCTTTTAAGATATCAAAGGAATCGAGAGAAACTTTCTTTCGTCCTTGTGGAGAATTCGGATCTACTTTCAAAGTAAGAACGTGATCGCCATCTGCTAGATTGGTAAATTCGCCAATTAATGCACCTTTTTCAGTCGCTCCCGGAGTGTAGAAATCAAGAGCTGGCATCTCTTTTCCATCCAGTGTGACAAGTGCCTTGCCTAGTGATGCCGTTTTTAATCCATAGATTCGGATACCTGTTCCAGAGAATGGAATGGTCGCAGTGGCTTCAGAAGCGAGGCTATCATCAGCGTTGATGTCAGCGTATTTTTCTGTAGAAGCATAGAGTTCGGCATCGCTCCAATCCTTAAACATGGAACCATACTGGATACGAGGGTCACGGTCGTCAATCTTCTCAACAGCTTCTCCTTGGCCTGGGAAGACTTTGAAGTAATCGAGAGAAATTTTTGCACGCTCGTTTGTACGTCCTTTGTGCTCGCGCTTAACAGTGATGGTCATGAGGTGAGAACCTGAAGATAGATTTGTGTAACGTCCTATTAATACACCTTTTTCAGTTGCTCCTGCTGTATAGAAGTCAAGTTCTCCAACAGATTTACCATCGATTTTAACGTCAGCAAGTCCCAATTGAGATGACTTGAGTCCGTAGATTTCAATACCAGGTCCATTGAAAGGAATAGTTGCAGTCGCATCCTTATCGGAGTAATTTCCATTTGAGATATCGGCGTATTTCTCTGTTCCACCAAAGAGTTCTAAGTCAGCCCAGTTTCCATAAGCTGAGCCGTACTGGATGCGCTTGTCACGGTCATCCATCAACTCACTGAAGGCATCGATAGAAGCAGGATCTGAAACTGGTGTTGTACGATCCCCTAGCATAGCCTTAACGGTATAAGTATAGGCATGGCTAGAATCAATCGAGCGATCGATGAAGTGAGTTTGGTTGGTGATAAACTCACGAACGCTAGGAGTTTGACTGTTTTCATCCTTGCTTTCTCGTCGGATGACATAATGACTTGCTCCCTCAACTGTGTTAAAGTCGAGTTCAGCTGTGGCGGAATCTTTTCGAAGGGCTGATAAGCGAGTCACTCGTCCAGGGAAGTTTTCAAAGGTAATGACATCACCTTTTTGAGTCGCAAGTTGGATACGGTTATCTTTGAGGCGACTAGCTTGAACTTCCTTGCCATTAATCTTGATAATACTAGATTCGATATTTGGATAGTCTACGACTAAATCCCCACCAACATTAGAAAGGAAAGATAGCGTTTCAAGATTTTTCTCTTTCCATTTCATGCTGACTTCAAAGTTACCACGAGCGACTAAGCCTGAGACTTGCCCGTCTTTCCATGCATCTGGAAGGGCTGGTAATGGGGCAATGTAGCCTGTGTGAGACTGAAGGAGCATTTCTGCCATACCGCTGGTTGCACCAAAGTTTCCATCAATTTGGAAAGGCGCGTGTGTATCCCAGAGATTTTCTAGGGTTGAAGATCTGAGCTGTTCTGCCAACAAACGGTGGGCACGATTTCCATCTAAGAGACGGGCCCAGAGGTTGATTTTATTGGCCTTAGACCAACCAGTTCCACCATCTCCACGGTGGTTGAGGGTTGCGCGTGCAGCTTCTAGATATTCAGGCTGATCCTTGCCAAATAGAGTACCTGGGAAGAGACCAACTAGATGGGAAACGTGGCGGTGGTGGTTTTCAATGCCTTCGTTAGTGAATTGTGGGCTGTCTTCTTCGTACCATTCCTTGATGCGTCCGTCTTGGTTGATATGAAGTGGTTTGAGCTTATCAAATTTAGCCTTCACTTCTGTCACCAAATCTTGGTCAACATTGAGATGATTGGCTGCTTCCATATAGTCGTGGAATAGCTGCCAAACTAGAGATTGGTCAAAGGTATTCCCAATCGTGATGGTTCCATGTTCTGGTGAGTAGGATGGAGAAGAAACCCAGCGGTCACTAGCTTTGTCGTAGTGCAAGAAGGAATTCCAGAACTTGGCTGTTTCCTTGAGCATTGGATAAATCTTTTCTTTAAGATAAGTTTCATCCTTGGTGAATTTGTAGTAGTCATAGACGTTCTGCATCATCCAAGCATTGGCAGCAGGAGACCAGCCCCAATAGTAATTCCAACCAGGAGTTGTCCAGCCGAATGGCGTTGCTTGGGTATGAACCAACCAACCATTTTCTTGACCTTCTTTGGATTCGATACCTGCGTATTCTTTAGCAGCGATACGACCATAATAGCGCATATCATCAATATAATTGATCATTGGCTTGGCAGTTTCAGCAAGATTGCTCATGTAGGCAGGCCAGTAGTTCATCTGTAGGTTGACATTGAGGTGATAGTCAGAGTTCCATGGTGGATTATCTACAGCGTTCCAGACTCCTTGCAAGTTTGCTGGAAGTGCATCTGTCCGGTTACGAGAAGAACTGATGAGGAGGTAACGTCCGTACTGGAAGAAGAGTTCTTCTAGCTTTTGGCCTTTTGTTGGATTATAGGTATGAAGAGCTTCTTTTGTAGTTTGATTAGACTTGCTACCACCGAGGTTTAATTGAACACGATTGAAAAGGCTTTGGTAATCCTTGATGTGATCATTTTTCAGAGTCTCATAGTCTTTGGCTTTAGCAGCTTCGACGATAGATTTGACAGTCTTTTCTACATCAATATCCTTGCGATAGTTGGTTTTCGGATTTTGAGCAAAATTAGTCTTGGCGCTAAGTAGCAGTGTTGCATAACTTGCTCCTGTAACTGTCAAATAGCCATCTTGAGCAGTGACTTGTCCATCTGTCTTGATACCAAGATAAGAGGCAAATTTAAGACCGTTGTCTTTGACAGTTCCCTTGAGCAAAATACCATTAGAATCAACGCTAACAGTCCCTTGTTTGTATTTAGAATTCTCCCAAGAATAATCTCCATTAGCAATCAAATCTTCAGTCAAGCTATTCCAAAGGGTAAAATCAAGCGTCTTATCTCCCTTTTTAGTCAAGTGGGTAACAGTGACGTCGTCTGGATAACTAGAGAAGGTTTCTCGTTTGAAACTTGTCCCATCTTGAGTATAGGAGGTAGTTGTGATAGCTTCAGAAATATCTAAGCCACGATGATAGTCAGTAACATTTTCCAAGCCCTTCTTCTGGTTATTAAAGACCATGAAGATATCACCGAAGGCTAGGTAGCGACCGTATTGGGCATTATTTGGCCCAACCAAATTTCTCTCTGCTAGTTGTTTGGCTTTTTGACGGTCACCGTCTTCTAAGGCCTTACGGATTTCAGCTAAGACTTTGTAGCGGTCCTTGTAGTTTCCTCCGTTGTAATCTTGACTATCTGGCTGTGGGCCTCCAGACCAAAGTGTTTTTTCGTTGTACTGGATTCTTTCTTCACCGATGAGTCCGAAAACCTTGGCACCCATTTCCCCATTTCCGACTGGAAGGGCTTGTTTTTCCCATCCGTCATAGGAAGGAGCAGTTGGTTGGTTGTAATGTAGTTCGTAATGTTCTTGCTTGTTCACAGGAAGTTCCGGTTTCTCACTCTCCTTATTGTCAGCAGGGGCGGTAGTAGCACTTGTCTCTGACTGACTACTAGTTTGAGGTAGTTCTGTCTCTGGGTTTGTTTGCTTTTCAGCTGATTCAGCTATAGGTTGAGTCTCTGTGTTAGAAACAAGAACTTCCTCTACATTCGTCTCAGGTTTAGCAGAGGTTTCAGTAATGGTTGCCTCACTTTCCGTAATCTCGACACCATCAGCAGCCACACCCTGTGCTGCTAAAAAAACAGCACCAAGTAAAACAGAGGCAGCTCCGACACTTAGTTTGCGGATGCTATACTTACAGGATTTTTCCCAATATCTCTTATCCACAAAATTCTCCTTTCTTAAATCTGTAAGCGCATACATTTTCTTTTAAAAAAATAAGTCTTGCAGAAATATGAGTGATTTTTTCAGATGATCTTAATATAACAAATAAACAAAAATATTGCAAGGGCTTACAGGAGAAATGACTTTATTTTACCAAATTTTAGTTCTTTTTAAGTCTATTGAAAAAGATCAGAGATAAAAAATAATCTGAGTAATTACCAACCCTTATGAAAGCGTAACTCAAACTAGTCAGGCGTGGGACTTTATGGTATAATATAGAAGATTCAAAAAGAAACAGGAGAAATGTTATGAACCTTATTTTAGCAATTGTATTGATTCTTTTAGCTTTTCTAGGAGGAGCTCTTGGAGGTATGTACTTGGTGCGCAAGCAAATCGAAAAAGAATTTGCAGATAACCCACGTTTGAACGCAGAAGCAGTTCGTACTCTGTTGAGTGCAAACGGTCAAAAGCCAAGCGAAGCTAAAGTACAACAAGTTTACCACCAAATCATTCGCCAACAAAAAGCAGCCCTTGCTAACAATAAAAAGAAATAAATAGGAAAAGTCTGGGATGAAAGTTCCAGACTTCTCACTATGTTTGACTGATATTTAGAGACAAGACTTTTTCCTTGCATTCTATTGATATTTGATTATGATTAAGAGGGAGACAGTTGGGAGTTTGCCAGTCTGTCAGCAATTTTACTAAGAGATGTAATCATAATGAACTATCAATCAGAAAAAATACTAGAAAGAAGACTGTATGGATAATCGACCAATTGGTTTTTTGGATTCGGGTGTCGGGGGCTTGACGGTTGTGCGTGAACTCATGCGCCAACTTCCTCATGAAGAAATCGTCTATATTGGAGATTCGGCACGGGCTCCCTATGGTCCCCGTCCTGCTGAGCAGATTCGTGAATATACTTGGCAGCTGGTCAACTTTCTTTTGACCAAGGATGTTAAGATGATTGTCATTGCTTGTAATACAGCAACGGCAGTCGTCTGGGAAGAGATTAAAGCTAAGTTGGATATTCCGGTGCTGGGTGTGATTTTGCCTGGTGCATCAGCAGCTATCAAAGCGAGTCAGGGTGGGAAGATCGGTGTGATTGGAACCCCGATGACGGTAAAATCAGATATTTATCGACAAAAGATTCATGATCTAGACCCAGATTTACAAGTGGAAAGCTTGGCTTGCCCTAAGTTTGCTCCCTTGGTCGAGTCAGGAGCCCTATCGACCAGTGTGACCAAGAAAGTCGTTTATGAAACCTTGCGTCCCTTAGTCGGAAAAGTAGATAGCTTGATTTTAGGCTGTACCCATTATCCGCTCCTTAGACCTATCATCCAAAATGTCATGGGGCCTAAGGTTCAGCTGATCGATAGTGGAGCTGAGTGTGTGCGTGATATTTCTGTCTTGCTCAATTACTTTGAGATTAACCGTAGTCGAGATGCGGCGCCCCTTCAACACCGTTTTTATACAACTGCAAATAGCCAAAGTTTTGCCCAGATAGGAGTAGAATGGCTGGAAAAAGAGATTCATGTGGAGCATGTAACATTATGACAAACAAAATTTATGAATACAAGGACGACCAGGACTGGTATGTCGGGTCCTACAGTGTTTTTGGTGGCATTCGGACTTTGACGGATGATGACTTAGAGTTTCCTTTGTTTGATTTAGCCAAAATCTTTCGAGATGAGGAGCGAGGATTTCCGCTTTCAGTCACTGTTTTACGATATGGTTCAGCCTATCGCTTACTCTCTTTTGTGGTAGATATTCTCAACCAAGAAGCGGACCGAAATTTAGAAGTCATTCAACGTCAAGGTGCCTTGCTCTTAGTTGAAAATGGACAACTTCTGCATGTCGAATTGCCTAAAGAAGGAGTCAACGTTCAAGATTTCTTTGAGACAAATAAGGTCAGAGAAACCTTATTGATTGCGACTCGTAACGAGGGCAAGACCAAGGAATTCCGAGCTATCTTTGATAAGCTAGGTTATGATGTAGAAAATCTCAATGACTATCCTGACCTGCCTGAAGTAGCTGAAACAGGTATGACCTTTGAAGAAAATGCCCGCCTTAAGGCAGAAACCATCTCTAAATTAACAGGCAAGATGGTTTTAGCTGATGACTCTGGTCTTAAAGTCGATGTTCTCGGTGGATTACCAGGTGTCTGGTCAGCTCGATTTGCAGGAGTGGGGGCTACTGACCAAGAAAATAATGCTAAACTCTTGCATGAGTTGGCTATGGTCTTTGAACTCAAGGACCGTTCGGCACAATTCCACACCACCCTGGTCGTAGCTAGCCCAGGTAAGGAAAGCTTGGTTGTCGAAGCTGATTGGCCAGGCTACATTAACTTTGAACCTAAGGGTGAAAATGGCTTTGGTTATGATCCTCTCTTCTTAGTAGGAGAAACTGGCAAATCATCAGCTGAATTAACCCTTGAAGAAAAAAATAGTCAATCCCACCGTGCCTTAGCCGTTAAGAAACTTTTGGAGGTATTTCCATCATGGCAAAGCAAACCATCATTGTAATGAGCGACTCCCATGGAGATAGCTTGATTGTAGAAGAAATACGTGATCGCTATCTTGGGAAAGTTGATGCTATTTTTCACGATGGTGACTCTGAGCTTCGCCCAGATTCACCCCTCTGGGAAGGAATCCAGGTCGTCAGAGGAAATATGGACTTTTATTCAGATTATCCAGAATGCTTGGTGACTCAACTGGGTCCTACCAAGATCATCCAGACCCATGGACACTTATTTGACATTAACTTCAATTTCCAAAAACTAGATTTCTGGGCTCAAGAGGAAGATGCTGATATCTGTCTCTATGGTCACTTGCATGTACCAAATGCTTGGATGGAAGGGAAGACCCTCTTTTTAAATCCTGGTTCTATCAGTCAGCCACGTGGGACTATCAGAGAATGTCTCTATGCCCGTGTAGAGATTGATGATAGCTACTTTAAAGTGGACTTTTTGACACGTAACCATGAGGTCTATCCAGGCTTATCCAAGGAGTTTGCTCGATGATTGCCAAAGAGTTTGAACAGTTTTTACTGGAGCAAGAGGAAACCTTTTTAACTCCTGCTGAAAATTTGGCTGTACTCATTGATAGCCACAATGCAGATCATGCAATTCTCCTCCTTAGCCAGATGACCTATACCAGAGTGCCAGTAGTGACTGATGAGAAAGAATTTGTCGGAACCATTGGACTTAGAGATATTCTGGCCTACCAGATGGAGCAGGGCTTGAGTCAGGAAGCTATGGCAGATACGGATATCGTACATATGACCAAGAAGGACGTAGCAGTTGTCAGTCCAGACTATACACTGACGGATGTTTTGCATAAGTTAGTGGATGAGTCTTTCCTACCAGTCGTTGATAAGGATGGTATTTTCCAAGGGATTATCACACGGAAGTCAATCCTCAAGGCTGTCAATGCTCTCTTGCATGACTTTAGTAAGGAATATGAGATTCGAAGCAAATGAGAGAAGGAATTTCAGCATTTTTAGAAGAAAAACAAGGTTTGTCTGTAAATTCTAAGCAATCCTATAAGTATGACTTGGAGCAGTTTTTAGATTTGATTGGAGAACGAATCTCTGAGACAAGTTTAAAAATCTACCAAGCTCAACTATCAAATTTTAAAATTAGTGCCCAAAAGCGTAAGGTTTCTGCTTGCAATCAATTTCTTTACTTTTTATACCAGAAGGGGAAAATTGCTACCTTTTATCGTTTAGAATTGCCTAAACAGGCTGAGAAAAAGCAAGTTCAGTCAGAACTTTTAGACCTCAGTTCTTTCTGGCAAGAAAGTACCTATCCAGAAGGGCGTTTAATAGCTTTATTGATAGTTGAATTGGGCCTCTTGCCTAGTGAAATTCTAGCCATAAAAACAAGTGATGTGAATCTAGACTTTCAAGTATTGAGAATCAATAAAGCTTCTCAACAAAGAATCTTGAGCCTTTCCACAAACTTGCTTGCAGAGTTAGAACCCTTGATGGGGCAGACCTATCTCTTTGAAAAAGCTGGGAAGCCATACTCCCGTCAGTGGGCCTTTCGTCAGTTAGAAGCCTTTCTAAAGGAAAAAGGTTTTTCAGACTTATCGGCTCAAGGATTGAGGGGACAGTTTATATTAAGACAAATCGAAGAAAAGGTTGACTTGTACGAAATTGCTAAAAAATTAGGATTAAAGACAGTCATGACCTTGGAAAAATATAGATAATGGATATTAAATTAAAAGATTTTGAAGGGCCTTTGGATCTTCTTTTGCACTTGGTTTCAAAGTACCAGATGGATATCTATGATGTGCCGATTACAGAGGTTATCGAGCAATATCTAGCCTATATCTCGACATTACAAGCTATGCGTTTGGAAGTCGCAGGTGAGTACATGGTCATGGCTAGTCAACTCATGCTGATCAAGAGTCGTAAGCTCTTGCCGAAGGTTGCAGAAGTGACAGACCTAGAGGATGACCTGGAGCAGGACCTCCTTTCTCAAATCGAAGAATACCGCAAGTTTAAACTTTTGGGAGAGCAGTTGGAAGTGAAACACCAAGAACGAGCTCAATATTACTCAAAAACACCTACTGAGTTGATTTATGAGGATGCTGAACTTGTCCACGATAAGACCACGATCGATCTTTTCTTAGCCTTTTCAAACTTGCTTTCCAAGAAAAAAGAAGAATTCTCGCAAAGTCACACAACCATTTTACGAGATGAGTATAAGATTGAGGATATGATGGTTATCGTCCGAGAAGCCTTGGTTGAAGGTCAGCACTTATGCTTGCAGGATTTGTTTAAAGAAACCAAGGATTTACAAGAGGTCATTACACTCTTTTTAGCGACCTTGGAGTTGATTAAAACCCAAGAAATTCTCTTAATCCAAAAAGAGAGCTTTGGAGATATCTATCTCCTGAAAAAGAATGAGGAAAATCAAGTAGAGCAGAGTCGATCTTGATAGAGAGGAAATATGAGTACTTTAGCAGAAATAGAAGCGCTCTTGTTTGTAGCGGGTGAAGAGGGGATAAGGATTCGCCAGTTGGCTGAACTCCTTTCTTTGCCACTGACTGGGATTCAGCAAAGCTTAGAAAAGTTAGTCCAAAAGTATGAAAAAGACCCAGATTCCAGTTTAGCCTTGATTGAGACAGGTGGTGCCTACAGATTGGTAACCAAGCCTCAATTTGCAGCTATTTTGAAAGAATATTCTAAGGCGCCCATCAACCAGAGTCTATCTCGAGCTGCGCTAGAAACCTTGTCCATCATTGCTTATAAGCAGCCTATCACACGGATAGAAATTGATGCCATCCGTGGGGTTAATTCAAGTGGAGCCTTAGCAAAGTTGCAGGCTTTTGATCTGATAAAGGAAGACGGGAAAAAAGAGGTTTTGGGTCGCCCAAATCTTTATGTAAGCACAGATTATTTCTTGGATTACATGGGAATTAATCATCTGGAAGAATTGCCAGTGATAAATGAGCTTGACATTCAAGCACAAGAAAGCCAATTATTTGGTGAAAGGATAGAAGAAGATGAGAATCAATAAATATATTGCCCACGCAGGTGTGGCCAGTAGGAGAAAAGCAGAAGAGTTGATCAAGCAAGGCTTGGTGACTGTCAACGGTGATGTAGTACGTGAACTCGCAACGACCATCAAGTCTGGTGACAAGGTAGAAGTTGAAGGTCAACCCATCTACAACGAAGAAAAGGTCTATTATCTGCTCAATAAACCACGTGGTGTGATTTCCAGCGTGACAGATGATAAAGGGCGCAAGACTGTTGTCGACCTCTTGCCTAATGTGAAAGAACGTATCTACCCTGTGGGACGTTTGGACTGGGATACATCAGGTGTCTTGATTTTGACCAATGATGGGGACTTTACAGATGAGATGATTCACCCTCGTAATGAGATTGACAAGGTTTATGTCGCGCGTGTTAAAGGTGTGGCTAACAAGGAAAATCTTCGTCCCTTGACTCGTGGAGTTGAGATTGATGGCAAGAAAACCAAGCCAGCTGTTTACGAAATTCTAAAAGTAGATCCTGTAAAAAACCGTTCGGTTGTCCAGCTAACCATTCATGAAGGACGCAATCATCAGGTTAAAAAGATGTTTGAAGCAGTTGGGCTCCAAGTCGATAAGTTGTCTCGGACACGTTTTGGACATTTAGACTTGACAGGACTTCGTCCAGGAGAATCACGCCGTCTCAATAAAAAAGAAATCAGCCAGCTACACACCATGGCTGTAACAAATAATAAATAATGAAAAAAATCTTAATTGCGCCAGTGCGCTTTTACCAACGTTTTATCTCCCCAGCCTTTCCACCCTCTTGTCGCTTTGAACCGACTTGTTCCAACTACATGATTCAGGCTATTGAAAAACATGGCTTCAAGGGAGTTTTGATGGGCTTGGCTCGGATTTTACGTTGCCATCCTTGGTCTGAAACGGGTAAAGATCCAGTGCCAGACCATTTTTCATTAAAGCGAAATACAAGAGAAGAAGGATCACATTTGTGATTCTTTTATTGTTATAAGAGTAAGTTACTTGGTAAAATGTTGATTTCCACTACCTTTCTCCTATAAAAAGTGGTAAAATGGTTGAAAGAAAGAAGGGATAGAAATGACAACATTATTTTCTAAAATCAAAGAAGTAACAGAACTTTCCGCTATCTCAGGTCATGAAGCACCTGTTCGCGCTTATCTTCGTGAAAAAATTACTCCTCACGTAGATGAAGTTGTGACTGATGGCTTGGGTGGTATTTTTGGGGTTAAACACTCAGAAGTTGAAAATGCACCTCGTGTTTTGGTAGCCTCTCACATGGATGAAGTTGGTTTTATGGTTAGTGAAATCAAGCCAGACGGGACCTTCCGAGTAGTCAGCATTGGTGGTTGGAACCCTATGGTTGTCAGCAGCCAACGCTTTAAACTCTTTACGCGCCAAGGACGTGAAATTCCAGTCATCTCAGGTTCAGTTCCTCCACATTTGACTCGAGGCACAGGTGGCCCAACCATGCCAGCTATTTCAGATATCATTTTTGACGGTGGTTTTGCAGATAAGGCTGAGGCTGAAAGCTTTGGTATCCGTCCTGGAGATACTATCGTGCCAGATAGTAGCGCAATCCTAACTGCTAATGAAAAAAATATCATCTCAAAAGCATGGGATAACCGTTATGGAGTTCTCATGGTTAGCGAGTTGGCAGAAAACTTGTCAGGTCAAAAACTGGGAAATGAACTTTATCTTGGTGCTAACGTCCAAGAGGAAGTTGGACTTCGTGGTGCCCATGCATCTACAACTAAATTTGATCCAGAAGTATTCCTTGCGGTGGATTGCTCACCAGCAGGTGATGTTTATGGTGGTCAAGGTAAGATTGGTGATGGAACCTTGATTCGTTTCTACGATCCAGGTCACTTGCTTCTCCCAGGCATGAAGGACTTCCTTTTGACAACTGCTGAAGAAGCTGGTATCAAGTATCAATACTACTGTGGAAAAGGTGGAACTGACGCAGGTGCAGCTCATCTGAAAAATGGTGGTGTCCCATCAACAACAATCGGTGTCTGTGCTCGTTATATCCACTCTCATCAAACACTTTATGCTATGGACGATTTCCTTGAAGCCCAAGCTTTTCTACAAGCCTTGGTTAAAAAATTGGATCGTTCTACAGTAGATTTGATCAAAAATTACTAAACTAAAAAGATGGAGGTGATAGGTATGGAAGAACCAAACCTAGAAACCTTGATACGGGACCTTTACAATCATGCCCGTCAAAACTTGAGTGAAGATTTAGTGGCTGCACTTCTAGAAACTGCTAAGCAGTTGCCCAGCACCAATGAGCGCTTGCTTGCAGTCCGACTTTCAGGATTAGTCACGCTTGAACTCCTCAAGAATCCTAGAACACCTGCGCCAGAGTTAGTCAATCTGGCCAGTTTTATCCAAAAGGAAGAAGCAAGGTACAAGGGTGCAGCTGCCTCTTCCATTATGATTGGAGAGCTATTTAAAATGCTTTGATTCGAACGAATCAAAGCATTTTTTTATCTTATACTCTTCGAAAATCAAATTCAAACCACGTCAGCTTCACCTTGCCGTACTCAAGTACAGCCTGCGGCTAGCTTCCTAGTTTGCTCTTTGATTTTCATTGAGTATTAAATTTGTTCAGCCAAAACTTTTTCAGCAAGGTTCATAGCGTGGTCTGATACACGAGTGTAGTGTGAAATGATGTCGATAAAGTTGACACCTGCTTGGGTAGAACATTCACCATTGTTTAGGCGCTTGATGTGAGTCTTACGAAGGACACGTTCCATCTTGTTGATGGCTTCATGGCGTTCAATAAGAGCTTGAGCTTTTTGAAGGTCATTGTTTTCAACACTTTCAAGAGCATCTTTAACGAAATCGCTTGTTTGACGGTAAATCTCTTCCAACTCTTCTAGGGCTGAGTTAGAGAATTGAACATTCTTGCGTTGCAAGTAGTCGTTAAGATTAATCAAAGCTTCAGCGTGGTCACCGATACGTTCCAAGTCTCGAGAAGAGTCAAGGATGTTGGTTAAGACTTCACTCTCTTTTTGGCTCAATGCTTCACTAGATAGACTAATGAGGTAACGTGTTAATTTCTCGTCGATTGTGTTGATAGCTTCTTCAGTCTTGTGTCCTTTTTCTGCGACTTTTTCGTTAGAATTGATAATGTAGTCGTAAGAAAGGTCAAATGCTTTTACAGCATAGTTTCCTAGGTGCAAGAGTTCTTTCTTGGCATTTCCTAGGGCGATAGAAGGAGCTTGCTTGATGAGTTGTTCATCCAGGTAAAGAGGTTCGTATTTAACAACTTCGTCTTCACCAGGGATTAGCTTAGTAACAAAGTAAGCCAAAGCACCGATGAATGGGAACTGGATAATGGTGTTGGTAATGTTGAAGGTTCCGTGGGCAAAGGCAATGGTCATTTCTGGAGACAAATGAAGAGTCGTTTCAAACCATTGAATCAAGGCTGTGAAGGGAACGAGGAAGATGATACAGATAACCGTTCCGATAACGTTGAAGGCCACATGGGCGCCCGCTACACGTTTGGCTGCGATATTTGCTCCAAGTGAAGCGATAATCGCTGTGATAGTAGTTCCGATGTTATCCCCAAAGAGCACGGGTAGGGCTCCCTGAAGGTCAATCAGATTGCTAGCGTAGAGATTTTGCAAAATACCGATGGTCGCTGATGAGGCTTGAATTAGAAGGGTTAAACCAGTTCCGACAAAGACTCCCAGGATTGGATTTTTACTTAGTTCTACCATGTAGTCTTTAAAGACTTGTAAATCCTTGAGGGGCTCCATAGCACCACTCATAAGATTGAGGGCGAAGAAGATACCGCCAACACCAAAGAGGATTCGTCCGATATTGTTTATCGAGCGATTTTTGGTAAAGAAGAGGCAGACAGCTCCGAGAAAGAGCATGGGTAATGCGTAGTCTCCCAATTTAAAACCGATGATAAAGGATGTGACAGTTGTCCCGATATTGGCTCCCATAACAATCCCAATAGCCTGACGCAGGGTCAATAATCCGGCACTAACCAGACCAACTGTAATTACTGTAACACCTGAACTCGATTGAATCAGGGCAGTCATCCCAATTCCAACTAAAATTCCAAAGAAAGGATTGCTAGTATATTTGTCAATGTAATATCGAAGACGATCTCCAGCTGCTTGTTGCAAACCGTCTCCCATGGTCTTGATACTATACAAAAATAGTCCCAGACCACCTAAAAAGTGAAAAATAATTTCCTGCCAATTAATGGACATTTTCTTTTTCCTCCGAAAAATAATCGCGGAATTTCTCCCATTCTATTTTAAAGGATAAAAGTAAATCTCACAAGTAGTAAATGAAGTTTTTTTAGAAAAATGCTTCTAATTGTCTAATTTATATCATTTATTCACTCCTTTATAGATATTTATGGGCAAGTGTTGACTCTTCCTTTAAATAACGTAAAATGAAAATGAACAGTTCTGCTTTTTCCAGAGCAGTTACTTTTTTAAAACAAAAAATAAAGCGCTTACTTTTGGAAGTAAAAGGAGAAAAAGATGAAGAATCCATTTTTTGAGCAACGTTGCCGCTATAGTATTCGAAAATTATCAGTGGGTGCCTGCTCTTTGATGATTGGCTCGGTTTTATTTGCCAACCAAGCTCTAGCAGAAGAAGTTGCCCTTCCAGCAAATGAAACAACAACTACTGCTGTAGCTGCAGAGCAACCGTCAAATAACACGACTGAACAGCCATCGACTGCAACTACAGAACAACCAACAACTACTTCACCTGAAGTCTTGAAGCAGTTAGAGGAGACTGAAAACAAGGTTAGTGACAAAGCCGTTTCAGAAGAAAAACCATCCTTGGACCAATTGCCTGCAGCTGATAAGGAAGCGGCTAGTCCAGCTACTGAAACTCCTAAGGTTGAAGAAGCACCTGCAACTACAGAAAATAAGGCTGAAGAGAAAGCAACAGTCTCTGATGTTCCTAAGACAGAAGAAAAAAGTCTTCGACCAAAAGAAATTAAGTTTGACACCTGGGAAGATTTGTTAAAATGGGAACCGGGTGCCCGTGAAGACGACGCTATTAATCGTTCTTCAGTTGAATTGGCTAAACGTTACCGTGGGCATGTAGTCAACGAAAAAGCCAATAAGGACGCCAAGGTTGAAGCTCTTGCCAATACCAACTCTAAGGCTAAAGACCATGCATCTGTAGGTGGTGAAGAGTTTAAAGCCTACGCTTTTGACTACTGGCAATACTTGAATTCAATGGTCTTCTGGGAAGGCCTCGTTCCGACTCCAGATGTGATTGATGCTGGTCACCGTAATGGTGTTCCAGTATTGGGTACTCTTTTCTTTAACTGGTCTAATAGTATTGCAGACCAAGAAAAATTTGCTGCAGCCCTTCAACAAGATGAGGATGGAACTTTCCCTATCGCTCGTAAGTTAGTTGATTTGGCTAAATATTATGGATTTGATGGCTACTTTATCAATCAAGAAACTACGGGTGATATCGTAACGCCTCTTGGTAAGAAAATGCGTGACTTCATGCTTTACACCAAGGAATATGCAGCTCAAGTTAACCATCCTGTTAAGTATTCTTGGTATGATGCCATGACTTATGAATATGGCCGTTACCATGAGGATGGACTTGGTGAGTACAACTATCCATTCATGGAAAAAGAAGGCGATAAAGTACCTGCAGATCACTTCTTTGCAAATTTTAACTGGACTAAAGAGAAAAATGATTACTCTGTAACAATGGCGCAATGGCTAGGACGCAGTCAGTATGATGTTTTTGCAGGTTTGGAATTGCAACAAGGTGGTTCTTACAAGACAAAAGTGAAATGGGATGCCCTTTTTGATGAAAATGGCAAACTTCGCTTGTCACTTGGTCTCTTTGCACCTGATACTATCACGAGTCTTGGTAAGACTGGAGAAGACTATCACAAGAATGAAAATATCTTCTTCACAGGCTACCAAGGAGATCCAACTGGACAAAAACCAGATGACAAGGACTGGTACGGAATTGCCAACCTTGTAGCTGACCGTACACCAGCAGTAGGCCGTACCTTTACAACATCCTTTAACACTGGACACGGTAAAAAATGGTTTGTAGACGGCAAAGTTTCTAAGGATTCTGAATGGAACTATCGTTCTGTATCAGGTATCTTGCCTACATGGCGCTGGTGGCAAACTTCATCAGGTGCTAAACTTCATGCAGACTATGACTTTGAAGATGCCTACAATGGTGGTAACTCACTTAAGTTTGCGGGTGATTTAGCTGAAAATACCAACCAAGATGTTCGTCTTTACTCTACAAAACTGGAAGTAACAGATAAAACAAAACTCCGTGTTGCCCATAAAGGTGGTAAGGGAAGCAAGGTTTATGTAGAGTTTGCGACTCAGAAAAACTATACTTATGGTGGAGAGAATACTCGCAAAGAGCTGACTTTATCTGACGATTGGACAAAAGATGAATTTGATTTGAGTGCCTTGGCAGGTCAGACTATTTACGGTATAAAGCTCACTTTTGAAAATACTGCTGCCCTTAAGGGTTATCAATTTAACTTGGGTGAGTTGACTGTAACAGATAATCAAGAGGCTCCTCAAGCACCAACAGCTCTTAAAGTAGCTAAACAATCTCTGAAAAATGCTCAAGAAGCAGAAGCCATTGTCCAATTTACTGGAAATAAAGATGCTGACTTCTATGAAGTTTATGAGAAGGATGGCGATGCTTGGCACCTATTGACAGGCTCATCTGCCACTACTGTCTACCTACCAAAAGTTAGCCGTTCAGCTAGTGCAACTGGTACTAGTCAAGAGTTGAAGGTTGTCGCAGTTGGTAAGAATGGCCTTCGTTCTGAAGCTGCAACCACAAACTTTGACTGGGGAATGACTGTCCAAGACACAAGTCTTCCAAGACCTCTAGCAGAAAATATCGTTCCAGGAGCGACTGTTATCGGAAGTACCTTCCCAGACACAGAAGGCGGCGAAGGTATCGAAGGTATGTTGAATGGAACTATCACTAGCTTATCTGATAAATGGTCTTCTGCTCAGTTGAGCGGTAGTGTTGATATCCGTTTGACACAACCACGCCGTGTCGTTAGATGGGTCATGGACCATGCCGGTGCTGGTGGAGAATCTGTCAACGATGGTTTGATGAATACGAAGGACTTCGACCTCTACTACAAGGATGAAGCTGGAGAATGGAAACTAGCCAAGGCTGTTCGTGGCAACAGAGCCCATGTTTCAGATATTACTCTTGATAGTCCAATCACTGCGCAAGAATGGCGTCTGCACGTCATCACGTCTGATAATGGAACACCATGGAAAGCCATCCGTATCTACAACTGGAAGATGTATGAAGCTCTTGACACTGAGAGCCAAAACATCCCAATGGCTAAAGTCGCAGCGCGTGTCCTAACGGACAATAAGATTCAGCTTGGTTTCTCAGAAGTTCCTGCTGGAGCAACAATTACAGTTTATGACAAGCCAGATTCACAAACTCCAATCACTACCTTAAACACAGTAGTTGGAGGGGATTTGGCGACAGATCCATTAAACTTTGAAAAACGTCCTAGCCTTCTTTACTATCGTACACAATTGCCAGGTAAAGAAATCAGTAATACCCTTGCTGTAACGATTCCTCAGGATGAAAGAAAGATTAAGGCTGTCAGTCTAGAAGCGGCACCTAAAAAGACAACTTACCAAGATGGTGAGGAATTGAATCTTAAAGGTGGTCTTCTTCGTGTTAAATATGAGGGTGAAGAAGCAGACGAAGTCATCAACCTTAGTCATGCAGGTGTAGTTGTTAACGGCTACAATGCTCACCATCATGGTGAACAAGACTTAACGGTAACCTATCTTGGTATTCCAGTTGCAGGAAGCTTCAAGGTTCAAGTGACTGGTGAAGAAGCTGGTCCAAAAGAAGTCGCAGCCTTGTATATTAGCAAGCAACCGAAAATTGATTACTTTGTAGGCGATACTCTTGACTTATCAGAAGGACGTTTCAAGGTCTTGTATGATGATGAAACGGAGACTGAACATAACTTTACAGACCAAGGAGTCGAAATTACAGGCTATGATGCTCAAAAAACAGGCCGTCAGAAACTTCAGTTACACTATCAAGGACAAACTGTCGACTTTGATGTTCTAGTATCACCTAAAGCGGCTGTCAACGACGAATATCTGAAACAAGAAATCACATCTGCTCAAGGTCGCAAAGAAACATTAGCTTATACATTTGCTGATGCAGCAAAACAAGCAGCTCTAGTTGAGAAGATTGATGCAGCAAAAGCGATCTTAGAAAACCACGATGCTAGCCAAGAAGCAGTCAACCAAGCCTTGAATGACTTGAAACAAGCTGGTACTGACTTGAATGGTGTACAGGTTTATCAAGCAGCTAAGGAAGAGCTTGAAACTCTTCTAGGAAAAGTTCGTGAGAAAAATGCAGACGATCCAATCATCGCTCAAGCAGAAACTCTTATTGGCTCAACAAATCCAAGTCCAGAAGCATTTGCCAACCTCAAGGAAGAACTCAATAAAAAACTCCTTGTTAAAGAAAGCCATCATGTGGGTAGCTTAGAAGAAGGTGAAACTGCGCCAACAGTTGAAGCACTACCTGAGTTAGTGGTTGAGACAGAAACTCAAGCCTTCGAGCATCAAGAACGTCCGTCAGGAGATCTCTTGTTGGGTGAACGACGTCTTGTTCAGGCGGGTGTAGAAGGACAAACCCGTCACTTGATTGAAGTGGATGCCAAAGGCAACCGTACTCTTCTTAAGACAGAAGTAGTCAAAGAAGCAGTGGCAGAAATCATTGAAGTTGGTACCAAGGTAGAAAGCCGTGTTCAACCGCTTGACAGTTCTGGAGATCTTGTTCTCGAAAAACCAGAATTGGAAGTGAAGGAAGAAGCCCTAGCCTTCAAACACCAAGAGCGTCCGACAGCAGATCTTTTACTAGGTGAACGCCGCCTGGTTCAAGCAGGTGAGGCTGGGCAAATCCGTCACTTGATTGAGGTAGATGCTAAAGGCAGTCGCACACTTCTTCAGACAGAGGTAGCCAAGGAAGCAGTGACTGAGATTACTGAAGTTGGTACCAAAGTAGAAAGCCGTGTTGAGCCACTAGAAGGACCAAAAGTCTTGGAAGTTAAGAAACCAAGCATGGTAGTTGAAGAAGAAGTTCTTGCATTTGGACGTGAAGAAAGAGAAAACTCAAACCTTTTAGCAGGTGAACATTGTCTAGTTCAAGCTGGAGTGGAAGGACTTCGTAGAAATCTTATAGAAGTTGATGCTGAAGGCAACCGCAGTCTTAAGAGGACAGAACTTGTCAAAGAGCCAGTAACTGAGATTGTTGAGATTGGGCCAAAAGTTGATGTCCAAGATGACAAACCTCTTGCACCTGCTCCAGTAGCACAAGCAGCTAAGCAGGAAGTTTCAAAAGCTGAAAAACCTGAAGGAAAACAACTTCCAAGTACGGGTGAAGAAGTAGATGCAAATCTCCTTGCTTTAGGCTTGGTTGGAGTTCTAGGTGGCTTTGGACTACTCGCTCAAAAGAAAAAAGAAGATTAAGTTGAACTTCTAAATTACCGTCTGACAAGATAATAGTATTAAAAGGCAAGAGCTATTTTTGGCTCCTGCCTTTTTGCATTTATGTGACTTTCAGTCCGTCTCGCTCCGTTAGGTGCGAGACAAATAAACCACCCGCTATGCGGGTGCGCGTCGAAGGTTATACAAAAAAACTCCAAACGCGATACAATAAAGGTGTTCAAGCCAATTGTAAAGCGAAAGGAGAAAAATATGGCACAAAAGGCACATAGTTTATCACACACAAAGTGGATGTGTAAATATCACATTGTGTTCACCCTTAAGTATAGACGAAAAATCATTTATAATCAATATCGAAGTAGTTTGGGAGAAATATTCCACCGATTATGTAGTTATAAAGGTGTTGAGATTATCGAAGGACACTTAATGCCTGATCATGTACATGTGTTAGTAAGTATTCCACCAAGGATAAGTGTTTCAAGTTTCATGGGTTATTTAAAAGGCAAAAGTGCACTCATGATGTTTGACAAACACGCAAATCTCAAGTACAAGTTTGGGAATCGGCATTTTTGGGCAGAAGGTTATTATGTGAGTACGGTTGGACTCAATGAAGCCACAATTAAGAAATATATCCAAGAACAGGAAAAACATGATATAGCACTAGATAAATTAAGTGTGAAAGAATATGAGGATCCCTTTAGGGACAGTAGTAAGTAATACTCACGCCTCTTTAAGAAGTCAAGAGCAATGAGGCTTGAACAACGTGAAAGCCAGCGTCTTTAGGCGCTGGCTGGTAATTTGGGCTTATAGCCCTGGT
>OCLG01000069.1_pt1 | contig 58069 bp, 55 predicted proteins | sample 1548111 | NCBI WGS metagenome assembly OCLG01 (sample SAMN05301508, study PRJEB22388) | human oral metagenome | isolation source: Infant 2 DOL 28 oral | host: Homo sapiens | place: USA: Pittsburgh, Magee-Womens Hospital of UPMC | collected 2013/2014 | reverse complement strand
TCAGCATCAACAAGTGCATCGACCTCAGCGTCTGAATCAGCAAGCACAAGTGCATCAACATCAGTGTCTGAATCAGCATCTGTTATTACAAGTAAGGGAATGCCAGAAAGCTTGTCACTTGATAGCTTAGATATTGATAGTATTATTACATCTGATTCAATTAGTACATCAGTATCACAATCACTATCATTATCAGCAAGTATTAGTCAATCAATGCCTCGTTCAACATCAGCAAGCACAAGCACCTCAACATCAATGCCTCATTCGGCATCAACAAGTGTAAGTGCTTCAACATCAGCGACTCATTCTACTTCAACTAGTCAAGATCCTCAAACCGATACTACTAAGGCTCATAAGCAATTACCAAATACTGGTGAAACAGCTTCGACTACAAATGCTCTCCTCGGAGTTGTAGCAGGTCTAACAGGATTAGGTTTAGTAGCTAAACGTCGTAAACGTGATGATGAAGAATAAGTCTAGTTTCATAAAGTTGATAAAAGACTAAATAAGCTACGAGAAAACCTCCAAGGATTTTACAATTCTTGGAGGTTTTCAGCTACTTTAGAAGAGTATTTAACTAGTTGGAGTTTTGTCGACTAGTAAATCAATTTTGTATAGTTTAGGGGATAAAAAAATAAAATTGTAAGGGCTATCTTGCTTTATGAAAGTGCATAAAAATGGTATACTATATAGTAGATTTTTGTATCTAAAAATGTATGTATTATTTAGAGGTGTTTGATTTTTCTATCAAATAAAGAATCATAGGAGAATTAGTTTATCAAAATTTGATTGTTTTAAAACAATAGGAATGATTTCTTAATCAATAAATGATATAGAATGCTAATCGTGAAATAAAGGGTCGATGTTAGAAATCTGTTTCAATTAGTTAGAGATTATGGTCATAAAGAAGTTCTATAAGTTCTTCTTTGAGTTGATATATGTTATGAGAACAATATTGGAAGCAATAGTGCTTGGTATTAGATTATAGTTGTGTATATTTATAATAACTAGCTTTGTATAAAATGACTTCAATAATCTTCAGTATGGATCAGGTGAAAGGAGTTGCATTTTTCATTATCTTTACCAAAGAAATGGGAAAAGCAATTCGAAAAAAAGTAGGAGTGGGCTGGTATGGAGAAGGAATTAATCAGTGTCATAGTTCCAGTTTATAATGCTGAAAAATACTTACAAAAATGTTTAGATAGTATTCTGGAGCAAACATATAAAAATCTGGAAATTATCATTATAAATGATGGTTCTACAGACAACTCAGGACAAATCTGTCAGGAATATGAAAAACAGGATGATCGTATCATCTATATAGAAAAAGAAAACAGTGGTGTATCTGACACGAGAAATGCTGGTATGAATCGAATGACGGGACCGTATGTAACCTTTGTTGATTCGGATGATTGGTTGGAACCAAACTATGTTAAATTTTTATATGAGAAATTGATAGAGCATCAAGCAGATATTGTAGTTGGAAATTATACTAGTTTTAATGAGTCAAATTCAGTTTTTTATTTTCACACCTCTGCTGACTATTATGAAAAAGTATATGATAACAAGTCTGTAATACCTTGTTTATACGACGCTAAAGAATTGTTAAAATCTGCTTTGATTGTCCCTTGGGGGAAAATTTATAAAAAAGAAATTATAGCTAATTTTCGTTTTCCAATTGATAGAATCGGAGAAGATGCATTATTTAACTTGAAAGCTTTATTAGATTCGAAAAAAGTTGTATATGTTAATAAATCAGCCTATATTTATAGAGTGCGTGAGGGAAGCTTATCTAATACTTGGAGTGATAAATGGATTAGAGACGCCATATATATAATTGAAGAGAGATTATCTTTATTGGCATCGTTAGGATATCCACTTTCGGAGCATAGGCGAGCATACAAAATGAGTTTGGATTATATCAGTTCTGAAGCTTACAATAGAGGTTTAGCTAATTCTCACGAATTAAACTACATAAAAGAGAAAAAGATGTTATTGGATAGACTTCTTCCTCAGAGTAAAGAAGACAAAAAAGCCGTCGTACTGGCAGCTGATTTTTCGAATCTCGATCAGGTTGTGACAACCATAAAATCTATTTGCTACCATAATCGTTCGGTTCGTTTTTATATTATCAATGAGGATTTTCCAAAAGAATGGTTTATACAATTGAATAGTCGATTAAGAGACTTTGATTCGGAAATGATCAATTGTTGCGTAACATCTGATCAACTATCACGTCATAAAACAGATATTAGTTATACATCCTCTCTGCTCTATTTTATATCTGATTTTGTGGAAGAAAATAAGGCACTTTATTTGGATTATGACGTACTTGTTACGAAAAATCTAGATGACTTATTTGAAATAGATCTACAAGATTATCCATTAGCTGCAGTTCGTGATTATGGCCGAAAAGTGTACTATGATCAAGAAATGTTTAATATAGGTGTATTGCTAATCAACAATCGTGTTTGGAAGCAAGAAAATATGACCCAACGATTAATTGATTTAACTGATGAACTGCATGATAAGGTGGACATGGTTGACCAACATATTTTGAATAAGCTCTTTGAAAATAAGTGGCTAGAGATAGATTTTGATAATAATTATATTGTGAGTCATAAGCAGTTTACAGATTATAAACTACCAAAATCTCAAGACTATCCTGGAATTATTCATTATCCTTCGAATAGAAAACCGTGGGATAATTTGGGGATTCAAGCTTATCGCAATGTTTGGTGGTATTATCATAATCTTGAATGGACAGAATTAGGACAAAACTATCATTTACATACGCTTAAAAAGGCTCATATCTATCCTCAAAAACTACCTGTTACTTGTTTAATTTATACTTTTTCGGATCGTATTGAGCAATTAGAGTCTCTAGTTCAAGCTTTACCGGAAATTCAATTTATAATTGTAGCTAGCGTCAAAGTTAGTGATCAATTGACTAAGAGGATAGTTGATCCCAATGTGACTATTTTGTCTGACTTTAATGATTTATCAGAGCTTGAGCAAGAATTGATTGAGATAAGTCAAGTTCTTTTAGATATTAATCATGGTGAAAAAAATGAAGAAATAATGGAACAGTTTGCAAAATTAGGGAAGCCTATTCTTGCCTTTGAAAATACAAAATATTCTGAAGTTGGACAGATAATCTATAAAGTAGAACAAGTTCAAGAAATGATTAATAAAATAAGAGAAGTGGAAGATAAACATGGATTTTAAAGATTCTGTAAAGTTATTAGGAGATTTTCATCATATAGAGATTTCTCCTACTAGTAGCATTGAACTAGGAACAGATGTTACATTTCGCTCATTTGTAAGTCTAGAAGTGTCTAATAATGCTAAGCTGATACTAGGAAATAGAGTTTTCTTTAACGATCATTGTACGATTCGTTGTGGTAAAGAGATTGAAATTGGTAAGGATACTATGTTTGGTGATGGTGTGAGAATTTTTGACCACAACCATAAATACTCTAATTACCATATTGAAAAAATTCAGTTTAAAGCTGATAAGATAACTATAGGGAAAAATTGTTGGATTGGAACTAACGTTGTTATTTTAAAAGGTGTTACCATTGGAGATAATGTTATCATTGGGGCAAATGCTTTAATTTATAAAGATATCCCAGCTAATTCTGTTGTCACTGCTCAAGAGGATTTAAAAATCACTCCTAGACAACAGCATCAGTATCACGCCTTTACTTTAACAGCGTCAGATACTTTAGAACATTTAGACTATCTTGTACAAGAACTTCCTGAAGTTGCATTTCATATAGCTGCTAAAACAAATGTCTCAGACTATCTAGAAAGCTTTAATCATTACGAGAACGTGAATATTTATACTAATGTGCATCATGATGATATTCTCGAAGATTTATTAAATAGAGCAGATATTTACTTAGATATCAATCATTGGGGAGAGGTTGATAATATTGTAGGTCGTGCTTTAGAGATAGGAAAACCGGTATTTTCTTTTGAAACAGTTGTCCATAGAAGAGATAAAAACGTCCGAGTTTTTAGTTTAGAGGATAAAGAGAGTATGATTAATAGCATTCGTCATCAACTAGCGAATGATGAAAATGGAGATTAGATAGTGGGGTTTGATATTTTGGAAGAAAGAAGGGCAGTTGTTCTAGCGGGAGATAAGAATTACCTTATCCCGATACTTACAACAATAAAATCTATTCTATATTACAATCAAAATGTTAAAATTTATATTCTCCATCAAAATATTCCTAGTGACTGGCTCAATGATCTCAAGATACAAGTGGAGAAATTGGGAAGTGTTGTAGAAGACATTCGTATAGATGAAGAGATTGATTCTGAGTGGAAAACTCAGGAACATATTTCAGCGATTACGTATGCTCGCTATTGCATCCCTCATTATGTTGAGGAGGATCGAGTTCTCTATCTGGATAGTAATTTGATTATTAATGGTAGTCTTGATTTACTCTTTAATATTGATTTGGGTGGTAAGTATCTTGCTGCTGTTCGAGATGTAGAAGGTGTTGGTTTCAACGCAGGAATGTTATTAATTGACAATTCTAAATGGAGACAATATGATATCACTACGAAATTAATAAATAAGACAATTGATTACGTATCTTCACCTGATTTTGCAAACAATGATAGATTTAATGATGATCAGACTATATTAAATTTGATATTTGAAAATCATTGGCTAGAATTAGATAAACATTTTAACCTTCAAGTTGGTCATGATGTCATTGCTTTTTATAGCCATTGGGATTCACACTTTGAGTTGGATAAAGAACCTTTGATCATCCATTATACGACCTATCGAAAACCATGGTCCACTCTGATGGGCTATCGTTATCGGGACTTATGGGGGGCTTTCCAGGATGTTAGTTATGAACAGATTGCTGACCATTATGCAGGTTGTTTTACGATTAAGAGAGTTTATGATCGTCATCCGATCAATTTATTTACATTTACAGATTCTCAGGATTTTCTGTATATTGAAGAATTAGCCCAAGCTCTACCTGATGTTGGATTCCATATTGGAGCTTATACAGATATGGGGCCAATTCTGATGGCTTTGGATAAATATCCTAACGTTTACCTGTATCCAAGCATGGTTGGAGCAGTGATTGATGAAATGATCGAGAAGTCAGACGCTTATCTTGATATTCATAAAGGGAGTCCGATGGACTTTATCGTTAATCGCTATACCAGTGCAGATAGGCCAGTATTGACATTTGATGCAACCAATAAAAATCAATTGGAGAAGACAGTGGTTTCTTCCAAATCTCCACAGTCAATGATAGAAGCAATTAAAGAATTAAAGAAAGAAAAAATGGACATGAAAGCAATTGTACTAGGAGCCAACTACCAATATGCAGATAAGGTTCTAACTACAATCAAATCAATCTGCTGTCATAATCGAGGACTTCGTTTTTATCTGATTAACAGCGATTTTCCGACAGAATGGTTTTACAACCTCAATCGTAAGTTGAAGAAGCTAGACTGTGAAATCATCAATGCCCGTGTCAATAGTTCTCACATTAGCCAATATAAGACCAATATTCACTATGCAACATTTTTACGTTACTTTATCTCAGATTTTGTTGAGGAAGATAAGGTCTTATATTTGGACTGTGATTTGGTTGTCACAAGAGACTTAAGTCCCCTATTTGATGTCGAATTAGGAGACAATCCTTTGGCAGCAGTCAAGGATCTGGGGGCTCAAGTATATTTTAATGAGCATGGATTTAACGCAGGTGTCTTGCTCATCAATAATCGCCTTTGGAAACAAGAAGAAGTTCGTAAACAACTGATTGAAATGACCAATGAGTTACATGACAAGGTTGCCCAAGATGATCAAAGTATTTTGAATCTCTTATTTAAAGACCGTTGGTTGGCTTTGGACTTTAAATATAACTGCATTACCTTGCACACACATTTCTCAGATTATCGACCAGAACCTGGGACTTATCCACCGATTATTCATTATTTGACAGAAAGAAAACCATGGGGATTGTATGAACGCTCCATCTATCGAGATGTTTGGTGGTATTATAATGCTCAAGATTGGTCGGATATGAGTCAGGTAACACCTTGTCTGACAAAAGATCAGGTGAGTCAGTACACAGGGGTTCAACATTCAGCCTTAGTTTATACCTTCTCAAGTGACTTGAGAAATATGGGCTACTTGATTGAAAAACTACCAGATGTCAAGTTTTATGTAGCTGCCCCAGTCATGGTAGCTGATAGTATTACAGCTTTACTAGCCTACCCCAATGTCTCTGTCTTATCGGATATAGCTGGGCAACCAGCTTTGATTGATAGTTTAGTTGAAGGCTGTGACTTCTTACTGGATATTAATGCTGATATCGAAGTTGACGGGATCGTTGGACGTTTCCAACAAGCAGGAAAACCAGTATTTGCTTTTGAAAGTGTAGCCCATGGTGAGCAAGGTCAGTTCCTCTATGACCAAGGGCGTCCTGAAGAGATGGTTCGAGCTATTGAAGCCTATTGCCAAAATGGAGAGCTACCTGTAAAAAAGCTTCAATCCTATCCAAAGGTACTAGATATCCAGCAGAGTCTTGATTATATTCTAGAACACCATTCTTCCGTTATTCGCTATGGGGATGGAGAAATGGATATTATGATGGGACATGGGATTCCTTATCAAGACTATGATGAGACATTGGCAGAACAGCTTAGAAGTATGATTCAACTAGAGAGCTCTCCAGAATTGCTGGTTTGTCTTTCTGACGTTTTTGAAGGCTTGGAGCGCTACAATCTTGAAGCAGTCGATTTTTGGCAAAAACATTTAGAGCATTATAAAGAAGCTTATCATAGATTTTGTACAGCAAGTTTCTATGGTTCTACTTTTATATCTCGCCCTTATATGGACCTCAAAGATAAGTCTGCTTCGGTAACCCACTTTGAAAAATTAAAGAAACTTTGGGATAAACGGGATATCTTGATCGTCGAAGGTGAAAACTCACGTTCTGGGGTTGGAAATGACCTTTTTGATAACGCTCAATCAGTTGAGCGTATCATCTGCCCTTCTAGAAATGCCTACAGTAAAGTTCAAGATATTCAAGAAGCGATTGAGAAACATGCGACTGGTAAATTAGTATTCTTGATGCTTGGTCCTACAGCTAAGGTTTTGGCTTACCATTTAAGCAAAAAAGGCATACAAGCGATTGATTTAGGTCATATTGATTCCGAATATGAGTGGTTTAAGATGGGAGCAACTTCAAAAGTAAAATTCTCACATAAGCATACCGCAGAGCATAATTTTGATCAAGAAATTCAGCTAGTTGAGGATGAAATTTATAATAAGCAAGTTATCTTAAGGGTTTAAATAGGATTATGAAGATAAATATTACAAATATTTACGGTATGTCTGGTCAAAGTACAGCCTTAATTGCCCAGAATGAAACCGTTAAAATTGCAAGAAAGTTAGACTTTCACGAGCTTGGCTTTTACTTTTATAATATCTATAGTGATAGTCAAGGTGAGTTGAATAGCCGTTTAGATGGCGTTTTAGCTAAGCTGGGTTATGGAGATATCGTTGTTTACCAATCTCCTACATGGAATGGTAGAGAGTATGATCAGGCTTTTATTAGAAAATGTAAGATTTTAAATACGAAAATCATTACCTTTATCCATGACGTACCACCGCTCATGTTTCCATCAAATTATTATTTGATGCCTGAGTACATTGAGATGTACAACCAATCGGATCTAGTAATTGTTCCATCAGAAAAAATGAAGGAACGTCTGATTCAGGAAGGATTAACAGTTCAAAAGATTATTATTCAAGGTATGTGGGATCATGTTCATGAATATCCTTTGAGACAACCAGTTTTTCAAAAAAAACTATCTTTTGCGGGGAGTGTGGAGCGCTTTGAACACCTATCCAACTGGGATTACTCAACTCCTCTCGATATTTTTTCAGAGTCTAATCAAGAGAATCATCACCCTACAGTTTCCTTTAAAGGCTGGAAAACAGATCCAGAGTTGCTTTTTGCTTTGTCAGATGGTGGATTTGGCTTAGTATGGGGAACAAGTGAAAATCCAGCTGATGAGGCAGACTACTATCGATTGAATATCTCTCATAAAGTCAGCACTTATCTTGCAGCAGGAATTCCAGTAGTGGTGCCATCCTATCTCTCGAATGCCAATTTTATAAAGGGAAAAGGCCTAGGTTATGTAGTGGATAGTTTGGAAGAAGCCAGTCGTCTTGTAGAGGAAACGACAACAGAAGTTTATCAACAGATGGTTGAAAATGTATATAAAGTTAGTTATGCCTTAAAGGAAGGCTACTTTACAAAAAAACTATTAATTGATGCAGTGATGCAAGTTTTGGATATCTAGAGCATAATTAATATGGATCGCCCTCATCCATTAGGATGAGGGAATACCATTATTGGCAAAAGATTACTTTATAAATTTAGCTATGTTCATCAAAATATCTCATCACTCGAATAAGGTAGGAGCAAAATTTGAAGATAAAATTGACATCAGTCGTCGTTAAACGGGTTATGTGGACGATTTCTTTCTTATTTATTTATGTTTTAGGAAGTAGACTGACCCTTCCCTTCGTAAACGTAAACGACACGAATTTTTTGGGTGGAACTGCTGCTTTCTTAGCCTTTTCTACTGCTATAACAGGTGGCAACCTTCGGAGCCTTTCCTTATTTTCAGTTGGACTATCTCCATGGATGTCGGCGATGATTTTATGGCAGATGTTTAGTATGTCTAAGAAACTAGGGTTTCAAAATTTACCAATTGAAATTCAAGATCGTGGGAAAATGATTCTAACGTTTGTTATTGCTTTAATCCAAGCATTAGCTATTACTCTTAATCTCCCTATTCAGTCGGGGGTAAATTATGGACTAGCCTTGACTATGAATGTTCTGTTCTTGATTGCGGGAACCTTTTTCTTAGTATGGTTATCGGATTTGAATTCTTTATTTGGTGTAGGTGGATCCCTAGTCATCTTAATGTCCAGCATGGTTATTAGCATGCCTCAAAACATCCTGAATAGTATCAAAGAATTACAGGTTAGCCCCATATTGATTATGGCTCTTCTAATACTTTCCGTAGTCTTTTTGGCAATTGTAGTCAGAGTTCAGCGAGCTCGTTATCGAATTTCTGTTAATAAGATTATGATTCACAATCGTTTTAAACGTTATTCTTATTTGGATATTTTGCTTAATCCAGCTGGAGGAATGCCCTTTATGTACGCTATGTCCTTGGTCTCTATTCCACAATATAGCTTCATGCTGCTTCAGATGGTACTTCCAGAAGAAACGTGGATCAGAGCTTGGATAAGTCGCTTTGCAATAGGACAACCAATTTGGGTTTTCACTTATATTATTGTTTTGTTTCTTTTAGGAATTACTTTTTCCTTTGTAAATATGAATAGTGAGGAAATTGCTGATAGAATGAAAAAATCTGGAGAATATATTTATAATATCTATCCAGGAGAAGATACTAGTCGTTATATCGGAAAACTTGTATTCCGTTTTGCAATTATTGGTTCTACCTATACAGTTCTTATGGCTGGCTTGCCAATGTTGATTGTCTTATATGATCCACGCTATATGCAACTAACTATGCTTCCAGGCCTGTTCTTGATTTTTAACGGAATGGTGTTTAATATCCAAGAAGAGATTAATGCTTTGACATTAAACGAGAACTATCAACCACTCTTAGAAATCAATTCATAATTGTGAGGAGAATATATGTATTATTTCATTCCTTTTTTGGAGCGCAACAATCCATCATGGCAAGCTAATATTGTGCCTTGGTATAGGACTCCTTATCGCTTAGAATTTGATGATATCTTACACCAAATTCGTATCTTTAAACGTCAAGAATTAGAATCTAAGATGCTATGGTTGACTTATCATCCTCATCTACGCTACTTGTTACACAGACAAGATTTATTGGAGTCGAATGTTTTCTCCGTTTTTGATGCCATTCAAAATATTGAAGCTGAGGAGATGCACCCTTTACAATTAAAAGACTTGACATGGGATGAAGATTGTGACTTTATCTATACCCCTTTCTTAATTGTAGTCAAGCAAAAGGGGGCAATCTATGCTGAAATTGAATATGGTTCAGAAGGTTTTATCAGCTATATCACTTACTTTAAGGATAACCAAGTTGATTTCATTTGCTATTTTGATGATCGTGGCTTTTTATCTAGCCTTTTAAACTATGAGGATCAAAAACCAGTTACTCGTTATTATTACAATGCAAAAGGACAGTGGCAACTGAGGGAAAATTTGCAGGGCGAAGAGCCAATTGTAAAGATAAATCCAGCAGTAAGCTATCGTTTTGGAAAATTAACTTATGAAAGTATAGATGAGGTTATCTGGGAATTCTTAACAAAATTTTTAAATCAAGACTATGAGGTTGGAGATTCATTTGTTTTGGCAGCTAATACCAAGTTTCAAGATCAATTGCTAGAAAGGTTGCCAGAAGAAGCTCCAAAAATTATAAGTTTCTTTATTGAAAGAAATCAAGCAGATGATTTACAAGCTCATCGTCAGCTAGTAGAACAGTCTAGATTGTTGATTAGTGATCGGAAAGATTTTCTTGAGCGATTGCAAGAGACCTATCCCCAGTTTACTTATAAAATGCACCATTTGCCTTCTTTTGATACGCGCTTAAAGCTGGGCCTTAGTCAACGATTAAAGGAATCAAAAATTTATGTTCAATTAGATATACAGATGCAACAAGATCCAGAAATTTTGTATGAAATCTTGCATTTCGTCTCGCAAAATCCTTTGACTGAGGTTGTTTTTTCAGTATTCAATGCAGAAGGTTATCAGATTGAAGCTTTACAGAAACAACTTGATTCGCTGATTATGGAACGTCTTAACCTAAGGAATCTGTTAAAGGATTCAGTGGTATCTGATGCAGAAAATACATTAGAAGAAAATACCAAGGATGATTACCGCTTTAAGATTATCAATCTAAATGATGAGATGGGCTTGATTCGTGAGTTAGAATATACTCGTTTAATTGTTGATTTGAATCCAGTAGCTAATATTTACACACAGATTGCAGGGATTAGTGCAGGAATTCCTCAAATCAATCTACAAGAATCAGAATATGTTACCCATTTACAAAATGGTTATATTCTATCGGATTTATCAGAGTTTAGTAAGGCTGGGCACTACTTTTTAGATACCTTGGAACATTGGAATCAAGCCTTAATTTTCTCAATTGATAAGATTCGACAAAATACAGGTGATCAATTTGTAGATAAGTGGGAAAAATGGTTAAAGGAGGCAAAAAGTGAGCAATAAATTACAGATTTTGCAGATAGGTAGCAGAAACTGGAGCCATGATTATGAGCTTCCTGAAAATATGGATTGGCACTTCTTTTGGCCAAGATCAACGACGGCCATAAAGAAGGTCATGAAAATGGAAGGCTTAAGAACTTTTTCAGCTGTTTTGGTTGAAAATCCTGAGCATTTATCGGATTTGATTCCGCTGATAAGAAAGATCACTCCTTATACGATTTTCTACCCTGATACAGCTGAGCCTCAATCAAAAGATGTTCAAGAATTTTTGAAAAAAACCTGTGCTCAAGCAACAAATTTTTCAAATCCAGCAGAACTGTTACGACTCCTATCTAAGGCCTTGTTTAGAGGACAGTATGGGGATAAGTTGGTTCCAATTGATATGATTGTCAATCCTGCTTTTACGGGAAAGGTTCGATATAACGGCTATGAAAATCTAGAACTCCTAGGAAAGTATGGTCAAGACTTTCGCCCTTTAATTAGTTGGAAATATAATATCCGAGCTAGTGAATTCAACCCAGTTGAACTTTGGCTTGAATATGAGAAAGATTGGACTTGTGATATTCGTCTCGTTGTTCGAAATATTCAAGATGGATCTACTGCTAATTTTGTCAAAGAGCGAGTTTTCACTGTTGAAGATATGCAGTCTGCCTTGGTACTGGATGATGATTTTTCTTCATTTATCAGTGTTTCTTTAGAAGCTAGAGGGGAAGGACAATTGAAAATAGGAGCTCTTCATCAGCGTTTAACGCGTTACCAATTTGGTAAGTATGTTCTTGGTGGGGGGATTATCCATAATGACAAGCGTGAGGAGATTAATTACTTTTTCTATCCAGGAGATTTTAAGCCTCCTTTGAATGTCTATTTCTCTGGTTATCGTCGAGCGGAAGGATTTGAGGGATTTGGAATGATGAGATCCTTTGGGACACCTTTCCTTCTTTTTCAAGATCCTCGGATAGATGGAGGAGCTTTTTACTTGGGTGATGAGAGTATCGAAAATGGTGTTCGAAATGTCATTCAAGAACATTTAGATTTGTTAGGATTCTCAAATAAGGAACTAATCCTTTCGGGCATGTCCATGGGGACCTATGGCGCTATGTATTACAGCTCTTTCTTTGAACCTAAAGCTGTGATTGTTTCAAAACCCTTGACCAATCTTGGCTTGATAGCAGAGAGAGGCAGACTTGAGGCCCCGGGGCTTTTCCCAACCGCCTTTGATATTTTACGTCATCATTCTAAGGGGGAGTCTAGTTTAGATGCTATGAGAGCCTTAGATGACCGTTTTTGGACTCCTTTTAAAGAGGCCGATTTTAGTCAAACAATCTTTGGACTCTCTTATATGAAAGAGGAAGACTATGATCCACATGCTTATGATGACTTAGTAGAGGCCCTTTATCATACGGGTGCTCGTATCATGGTCAAGGGCACCTCAGGTCGCCACAATGACGATAGTAATACCAGTACTGCGTGGTTCAAGAATTTTTATAAGATGATTTTAGAGCAGGATTTTGGGAGAAAGTTTTAATGATGTTCAAACGGCATAAAGAAATATACTGGGGGGAGTTTAAAGGAGGAAGTTCAGGGGATAGTAGGCAAAATACATTTTTGTTTGGTTCTATTGTCCTCTATCATTCAAGAGACCATGTTTATCTGGAAAATGATATGGTGAATTCTGGTACTATGATTCATGAGTGGACATCAAGTTTTAACTTTCAAGGAAATCGCTTAACCCCAACCTTACCTCTTTTAAAAAGGGGCTATCGTTACCGTTTGTCTAGTCAGATGACTGTTCAACCTCAAAATGGCTTATACTTTAGGCTCATCTTTATGGATCGTTATGATAAGCAGGTTTCTCAAGTGATTGAAAAAGACTTTGATTTTACCTTTACTTATCCAGAAGAAGCCTATCATTACAGAGTACAGCTGTTGAGTGCAGGATTTCAAGCAGTTGACTTTCATTCATTTTCAATAGAAGAGGACGATTCTGAGTAAGATGTGGAACAAGAATAGACAATTGAGCAAGGTGAAAAAAATCTTGCATCAAATTAATCTAAAAAAAGAAGAGATGGCCTTGTTAACAGATGATGAATTAGCAGGTAAAACTCAAGAATTTAAAGATAGAATTGCTGCTGGAGAAAGCTTAGATGATCTTTTAGTAGAAGCTTTTGCAGTTGTCAGAGAAGCTGACAAACGGATTTTGGGTATGTTTCCCTATGACGTTCAGGTTATGGGTGGGATTGTCATCCACCAAGGGAATGTTGCGGAGATGAATACAGGTGAGGGTAAAACCCTAACGGCAACGATGCCGGTTTATCTCAATGCCTTATCAGGGCAAGGTGTCATGCTGGTGACGACCAATGACTATCTTGCCAAGCGTGATGCAGATGAGATGGGCCAAGTCTATGAGTTCTTAGGTTTGACGATTCGCATTCCCTTTTCTGAAGACGATGATGAGGAGTTAACGCCTGAAGATAAGCGGGAAATTTATAGTGCAGATATTGTTTATACTACCAACAGTGGTCTTGGTTTTGACTATTTGATTGATAATCTAGCCTCTAGTGACGATAAAAAGTACATGCCAGAATTTAACTTTGTCATCGTAGATGAGGTAGATTCAGTTTTGCTGGATAGTGCTCAAACTCCCTTGGTCATTTCAGGTTCACCTAGGGTACAGTCCAATTTTTATGGAATTATTGACACCTTGATGACAACTCTAGTTGAGGGGCAAGACTATATCTTTAAAGAAGAAAAAAAAGAAGTCTGGCTTACCACTAAGGGCGCTAAAACTGCGGAGAGCTTTTTAGGTATTGACAACCTTTATTCAAAAGAGCATAGTGTACTAGCAAGACACTTGACCTTTGCTCTACGATCTCATACCTTATTTAAAAGGGATAAAGACTACATCATCCGTAAGGGTGAGAAGGACGAAGAACTCGTATTGCTAGATCAAAGTACAGGTCGTTTATTGGAAATGACCAAATTACAGGGTGGGTTACACCAAGCCATTGAGGCTAAAGAGCATGTTCCTTTGTCTGAAGAAACACGGGCGATGGCCTCAATTACTTATCAAAGCTTATTTAAGAAGTTTAAAAAAATCTCTGGAATGACTGGGACAGGAAAGGTTGCAGAGAAAGAGTTTTTAGAAACTTATGGAATGTCAGTGATTCAAATTCCTACTAATCGTAAGAAACAGCGAATTGATTATCCAGATAATCTCTATGTTACCCTGCCTGAAAAAGTATATGCCTCACTTGCTGAGATTAAATATTATCATGAAAAGGGTAATCCATTACTGATTTTTGTTGGATCGGTAGAAATGTCTGAACTTTACTCCTCTCTATTATTACGGGAAGGAATTGCACATAACGTTTTAAATGCCCATAATGCAGCGCGTGAAGCTCAGATGATTGCAGAGTCAGGTCGTATGGGAGCCGTGACAGTTGCGACATCTATGGCTGGTCGTGGGACTGATATTAAGCTTGGCCCAGGAGTTGCTGAACTGGGGGGGCTAGTTGTCATTGGTACAGAACGGATGGAGAGTAAACGTATTGACTTACAGATTAGAGGACGTTCTGGTCGACAGGGAGACCCGGGCTTGTCGAAATTTTTTATCTCACTAGAAGATGATGTGATCAAGAAGTATGGACCTTCTTGGGTTCATAAAATGTATAAGGACTATACAGTAAATAAACAGATAAGTCCTGAACTTTTAGAAGGAAGACGCTATCGAAAATTAGTAGAAAAAGCGCAAAAGGCAAGCGATAGCGCTGCTAGATCATCAAGAAGGCAAACCTTAGAGTATGCTGAGAGTATGAATATCCAAAGAGAAATGGTCTATGGTCAAAGAAATCGCTTGATTGATGGAACCGAGGATCTTGATGTTTTTGTTGTAGATGTGCTAGATGAGTTCGTAAGAAAAAGCTTGTCAGAAGAAGCATTTGAAAGTAGAGAAGAACTGTATCATTTTATCGTTAAAAATATCAGTTTTCTTTATCATGCAGTTCCGCGAGAGTTGGATATGACGGATACGGATGCTGTTAAACGAGTTCTGGAGATAACAGTTCAAAAGAGTTTACAAGAAAAACGAACGCTTCTGGAAACACTTGATCTCTTTTCTCATTTTCAGCGCTTAGCATTGCTAAAAGCAATAGATGATAACTGGGTAGAGCAGGTAGACTACCTTCAACAATTGAGTCTAGCGATTGGTGGCCAATCAGCTGCTCAAAAGAATCCTATCGTTGAGTATTATCAAGAAGCTTACAATGGCTTTGAAGAGATGAAAAAGCAGGTCAAGAAGGATATGGTTCGAAATCTTCTATTGAGTCGAGTAGACATTTCGCCTGATGGGGAAATTATAACTTATTTTCCATAAAAAGGGGACAATATGACAATTTACAATATAAATTTAGGAATTGGTTGGGCCAGCAGTGGTGTTGAATATGCCCAAGCTTATCGTGCGGGTATTTTTCGCAGCCTGAATCTGCCGTCGAAGTTTATCTTTACAGACATGATTTTGGGTGATAATATCCAGCACCTAACCGCAAATATCGGCTTTGATGATGATCAAGTCATCTGGCTTTACACTCACTTCACAGACATCAAGATTGCACCGACCAGTGTGACGGTAGATGATGTGTTAGCTTATTTTGAAGGCGTAGAAAGCCGTCGTGAAAGAAATGGGAGAATTGAACGAATCTTCTTTTCAGATGAAGACAAGTTTATCACTTGTTATTTGGTAGATGAGGAAAAAGATTTTGTTCAACATGTGGAGTATGTGTATGCTGGTAAATTGATCCGCAAAGATTACTTCTCTTACACACGCTACTGCACAGAATATTTTGCTCCTAAAGACAATGTAGCGACACTCTACCAAAGAACCTTCTACAATGAAGATGGGACTCCGGCTTATGAGATGTTCATGAATCAAGGAACTGAGGAAGTTTATCGTTTCAAGGATCGCATTTTATACGGGAAGCCGGCCTTGATTCGTTATTTCATGCAGACACTTCAGTTAAGTAAATCAGATCTAGTGATTTTAGATCGTGAGACAGGCATTGGCCAGGTGGTCTTTGAAGAAGCGCGTGCTGCTCACCTTGCTGTTGTCGTTCATGCGGAACACTATAGTGAAAATGCGACCAATGAGGATTATATCCTTTGGAACAACTATTATGACTATCAATTTACAAACGCAGATAAGGTCGATCTTTTTATCGTTTCAACGGATCGTCAAAAGGAAGTTTTAGAGCAACAATTTGCTCACTATACCTCTCATGCTCCTAAGATTGTGACCATTCCAGTTGGAAGTGTTGACCAATTAACAAAACCACAAGAGAGCCGTAAACCATTTTCTCTCATTACAGCTTCGCGTCTAGCCAAGGAAAAACACATTGATTGGCTTGTCAAGGCTGTTATTGAGGCTCATAAGGAATTGCCAGAATTAACCTTTGATATCTACGGTAGTGGTGGTGAAGAAGGACGTCTTCATGAGATTATCGCTGCAGGTCAAGCAGAAGAGTATATTAAACTCAAGGGCCATGCCGAACTTTCTCAAATCTATTCACAGTATGAAGTTTATCTAACTGCTTCAACAAGTGAAGGCTTTGGGTTAACACTCATGGAAGCAATTGGCTCAGGTTTGCCACTGATTGGTTTTGATGTTCCTTATGGGAATCAAACCTTCATCGAAGATGGCGAAAATGGCTACTTGATTCCAAGCTCATCTGACCATGTCGAAGATGAAATCAAAAAAGCTTATGCAGAAAAGATCTGCCAACTGTATTTGGAAAATCGTTTGGAAGGCATGAGAGAAAAGTCCTACCAGATAGCCGAGAAATTCTTAACTCAAGAGATTTTGAACAAATGGGAAAAAACAATCAAGGAGGTAGTGGATGATTCAGTTATTTGATGTATACAATCAAGAAAGTCAAGATTTGCATTATAGTCTGACTGAAACAGGCCTGTCTGATTTGGCTGTGGTTATTGAGCCAGATGGATTTTTACCAGATGGAGTTGTCTCACCCTTCACCTATTATTTGGGGTATGACAGTGGTAAACCCTTGTATTTTAACCAAGTTCCTGTACCAGACTTTTGGGAGATTGCTGGGAATAATCAATTTGGGACCATCAATGACCTCAATCAAGAACGAGCAGTGATTCATTTTGCAGATGGTTTACAGGCTCGTTTGGTAAAAAAAGTCGAATGGAAAACACCAGCAGGTCGGATCTTTCAAGTAGATCACTACAATCGTTTTGGAGCTTGCTTTGCCAAGACCACCTTTGATACTTCTGGTCAAGCTATCATGACTTCTTATCGGAATGTAGATCAAAAGGAAGTTATTTTGGAAAACCATGTCACAGGTGATATTCTCTTGACCTTGGAAGGGCAAGGTTTGCGCCATTTTTCTGGTCGAGTGGCCTTTATCATAGACTTTTTGCAAGGTTTGAATGTGAATCTGGACCACCTTCTCTTTAATACCCTATCTACTTCGTTTTTGACTTCTTTCCATTTTCCAGAAAAATCAGGTAAGGATATCCTGGTTTGGCAAGAACCACTACATGATGATATACCAGGAAATATGCAACTGATTTTGGAGAATGACCAGCTTCGAGCTAAGACCATTATCATTCCAGATTATGTGACTTATGAGCGCGCTCTGCAATTGACGGATGAAAAATTCCATCATAAGTTTAGTCACCTAGGATATCACTATCACTTTAAGCGTGATAATTTTGTTCGTTCTGATGCCTTGATAGTGACCAATTCGGACCAACTCGAGCAAATTGAAAAACTGGTGGAAAGTTTACCAAAGGTTACTTTCCGAATCGCAGCAGTGACAGAGATGTCATCCAAGTTACTGGATATGCTCCGCTATCCCAATGTCGTACTCTATCAAAATGCGAGTCCCCAAAAGATTCAGGAGCTTTATCAGTTATCAGATATCTACTTGGATATCAACTATGGGAATGAATTGCTTCAGGCTGTTCGACAGGCTTTTGAACACAACCAACTAGTCCTAGCTTTTGAAGAAACTGCCCACAACCGTCGCTATACAGCCCCAAATCATATTTTCGCTAAGGAAGCAGTTGATGGCATGATTCAAACTATTGAATTAGCTCTTTCTAACGTTAAAGAGATGGGAAGAGCTCTTGGAGATCAAGGTTACCATGCCAATTATGTGGATCCAATCATGTATCAGGAGCGGATGGAAACCATTTTAGGAGAAAGCCATGACTAAAAAAGATCTATTTTATCAAGATGTTGAAGGTCGCATGGAAGAGATGAAACAACAACCCATCAAAAAAGAAAAAGCCACACGTGGTGAAAAAATTAGTAAAACTTTCTCTTTCTTGTTGGGGTTAGTTATTTTGATCGGTTTATTATTTACCTTGATAGGACTTTTGAGGTAGTAAAATGACTGAATTATTGATAATTTTAACCATTATATTAGCTCTTTCCTTAATCATTCTTGTGACCATTCAACCAAGACAAACTCAAATATTTTCTATGGATGCTACTAGTAATATCGGAAAGCCAAGCTATTGGCAAAGTAATACGCTTGTTAAAGTTTTAACTCTGCTCGTTAGTTTAGCCTTATTTGTGATGCTCCTCCTCTTTATGGTTTTAACTTTTCACTAATCGTTATCTGTATTGCTAGAACGTTTGATTTTAACAGTGAAGATTTAAAGAAATTTAAGTTTTAGGAGAAAATTTTAAGAAAACTTTTAGGAAACTAGCTTATACTATAAGCATGAGTTAAGAAGACCTTAACTTTAACTCCTAAAAATTTTTCATAATAATCTCCCTATAAAATAAAGTCGCCCAATCAGGCGGCTTATTTTTTGTTCTAATACTCAAGGAAAATCAAAGAGCAAACTAGGAAGCTAGCCATAGGTTGCTCAAAACACTGTTTTGAGGTTGTAGATGGAAGCTGACGTGATTTGAAGAGATTTTCGAAGAGTATAAATTTATGCTTTTTCATGATATAATAGCTTTATGAGATTAGATAAATTTTTAGTAGCCTGTGCTGTTGGAAGTCGGACTGAGGTCAAAAACTTTCTCAAGGCTGGGCGCGTGACGGTCAATGGTAAAAAGGAAAAATCTGCCAAGCTGCAAATCAATGAAGAGACAGACGAGATTTGTTTTGACGGGCAAAAGCTAGACTACGAGGAGTTTGTTTACTATATGATGAACAAACCCCAGGGTGTTATTTCAGCAACTGAAGATCCTAAACATAAGACTGTTTTGGATTTGTTGGATGACTTAGCTCGTTCAAAGGAAGTTTTCCCAGTAGGGCGTTTGGATATCGATACGCATGGACTCTTGCTCTTGACCAATGATGGCCAGTTGGCTCATGCTCTTCTTTCACCAAAACGCCATGTGGATAAGACTTATCTGGCGCAAGTCGATGGAATCATGACGGATGAAGACATTGAGACATTTGCCAAGGGCATTCCGCTCAAGGACTTTACCTGTCAGCCTGCCAAACTGGAGATTTTGTCGGTGGATACGGAAAAGGAAGAAAGTCTGGTTCGCGTGACCATTGCAGAAGGGAAATTCCACCAGGTCAAACGGATGGTGGCCTACTGTGGTAAGGAAGTTGTGGACTTGCAACGTCTGACCATGGGAACTTTGACCTTGGATGAAAATCTAAAGCGTGGGGAATGGCGTCGCTTGACAAAGGAGGAATTAGAAGGCTTGCTCGAAAGTGTTCAATAAACTGGATAATCGGAAAAGGTAGGGGAAATATCCCTACCTTTTTCAGTTTTTGGTTGCTTCCTTTGTGAAAAGCGTTATAATAGACAGTAAGAAAAAAGGAGGATTTTATGAACGCGATTCAAGAATCATTTACAGATAAATTATTTGCCAACTATGAAGCAAATGTAAAATACCAAGCTATCGAAAATGCAGCTAGCCACAATGGAATTTTTGCAGCCCTTGAGCGTCGTCAAAGCCATGTAGACAACACACCTGTTTTCTCACTTGACTTGACTAAGGACAAGGTCACTAACCAGAAAGCATCTGGTCGTTGCTGGATGTTTGCGGCCCTTAATACTTTCCGCCACAAACTCATCTCTCAATACAAACTTGAAAACTTTGAATTGTCACAAGCCCATACCTTCTTCTGGGACAAGTATGAAAAGTCTAACTGGTTCTTGGAGCAAGTGATTGCGACTGCTGACCAAGAATTGACTAGCCGTAAGGTAAGCTTCCTGCTCCAAACTCCTCAACAAGATGGTGGTCAGTGGGATATGGTGGTTTCTCTCTTTGAGAAATACGGTGTCGTACCTAAGTCAGTTTATCCAGAGTCTGTTTCATCTAGCAATAGTCGTGAGCTCAATGCAATTCTGAACAAATTGCTTCGTCAAGATGCTCAAATCTTGCGTGATCTATTAGCTTCAGGTGCGGATCAAGCGGCTGTTCAAGCTAAGAAAGAAGACCTCTTGGAAGAAATCTTTAATTTCCTTGCCATGTCACTAGGACTTCCACCACGTCAATTTGACTTTGCTTATCGCGATAAGGATAATAATTACCAAAGCGAGAAAGGTATCACGCCACAAGAATTTTACAAGAAATACGTTGACCTTCCACTAGAAGACTATGTTTCTGTCATCAATGCTCCAACTGCTGATAAACCATACGGTAAATCATATACAGTTGAGATGTTGGGCAATGTCGTTGGTAGCCGTGCAGTTCGCTACATCAACGTACCGATGGAACGCTTGAAAGAATTAGCCATTGCCCAAATGCAAACAGGAGAAACTGTCTGGTTTGGTTCAGATGTCGGCCAGCTCAGCAACCGTAAAGCCGGAATCCTTGCGACAGATGTCTATGATTTTGAATCAAGCATGGATATCCAACTCACTCAAGACAAGGCAGGACGTTTGGACTACAGCGAAAGCTTGATGACCCACGCAATGGTCTTGACAGGTGTTGATTTGGATGAAAATGGTAAATCAATCAAGTGGAAAGTTGAAAACTCATGGGGAGATAAAGTAGGTACAGATGGTTACTTTGTTGCCTCAGATGCTTGGATGGACGAATACACATACCAAATCGTTGTTCGTAAAGAATTACTAACAGCAGAAGAACGAGCTGCTTATGAAGCAGAACCAATCGTCCTTGCACCATGGGATCCAATGGGTGCCTTGGCAGAATAAAAGAATACAAAAAAGAATCAGGAGATAATCCTGATTCTTTTTTTGTTTATACATTCTCGTCGAGATTACATGATACCGAAGAAACGAGCTGCGATACCAACTACAAAGAGGGCAAGAATGATTGTGATTGGAGATACTTTTTTCTTAAGCAACCACATGCAAAGGAAAGTAAGGAGAAGTCCCATCAGTCCTGGGATCAATGAGTCCAACTGACCTTGAAGGGTTTGTGGTTGAACACTATCCAAGCTCAAACCACTAAGTGCTTGTCCAAGAATACCCTTCAATTCTCCACCTGTAACAGCACCTTCTGGGAAGTTGATGTAGGCACCTTCTGACAATTGTTTACCTGGAAGGTTGATAGTGAAGTTGATAGATACCCAACGTTGTACAAGAACGGCAAGGATGAACATACCAAGGATTGAAGCTCCTTTAGTGATGTCTTTCAAGATACCACCTGACATGTCTTTAGTGATTTCAGATCCAGCCTTGTAACCAAACTCTTGTGTATACCAAAGGAAAGACATACGAATTGCATTCCATCCAAAGAAGAAGAGAAGTGGTCCGACGATATTACCAGTCGCAGCAAGTGATGCACCAAGGGCACCGAGGATAGGACGTACTGTAAACCAGAAGACTGGGTCACCGATACCAGCAAGAGGTCCCATCATACCGATCTTAACACCTTGGATAGCAGCGTCATCGATTTCAGTACCGTTAGCGCGTTCTTCTTCAAGTGCAAGAGTAACCCCCATGATTGGAGCAGCTACGTATGGGTGAGTGTTGAAGAACTCAAGGTGACGCTCAAGAGCAGCAGCTTGGTCTTCTTTAGTAGTGTAAAGTTTCTTGATAGCTGGGATCAAAGAGTAAGCCCAACCCAAGTTTTGCATACGTTCGTAGTTCCAAGAACCTTGAAGGAATTGTGAACGCCACCAAACTTTTTGGCGATCTGATTTTGATAATTGAATTTTTTCAGCCATGATTGTTCCCCTTTCTAGTAGTCTTCTAGGATATCACCGATTGGATCGTTAGAAGTTGCAGCTCCTCCGCCACCGTTTCCACCTTGTTTAGAAAGGTTGAGGTAGATGAAGGCAAGGGCAACACCGATGACACCAAGGGCAATCAAAGTCAATTGAGAGATTGCTGCAAGAGCAAAACCGATAGCGAAGAATGGCCATACTTCACGAGTAGCCATCATGTTGATAACCAAAGCGTAACCAACGGCAACGACCATAGCACCACCGACAGCCATACCACCTTTAAGCCATTCTGGCATAAGTTCCAATACGCCTTGAACGGCTTCAGTTGGCATTGCAAGCAAGAGTGCAGCTGGGATAGCAATACGTAGACCTTGAAGAGCAAGGGCAAAGTAGTGAGCGCGTTCAACAGCTGTAATGTTTCCTTCTTTAGCAGCAGCGTCAGCAGTGTGAACCAAACCAACTGAGATTGTACGAACGATCATAGTCAAGAAAAGTCCAGCTACGGCAAGAGGGATTGCAGTTGCAGTTGCGACTGCGATACCTTCAGTAGTAAAGTTACCACCTTTGATCATGATAATTGCAGCAGCAACAGAAGCAAGAGCAGCGTCAGGAGCTACGGCAGCTCCGATGTTAGCCCAACCAAGGGCGATCATTTGAAGTGATCCACCAAGCATAACCCCAGCTTCGAGGTTACCAGTTACAAGACCGATAAGGGTACATGCTACGATTGGTTGATGGAATTGGAATTGGTCGAGGATACCTTCAAGACCTGCGAAGAAGGCAACAACTACAACCAAGATAGCAGAAATGAATGAAATATCTGACATGGTTTTATTCCTTTTCTATTTAATGTTAATTATTGAACGTTAGCTTTGCTAATCAAGTCAAACAAATCTTTTTTAGTGTCGTTTGGTACTTTACGTACATCAAATTCAACACCGAGGTCACGCATTTTTTCAAATGTAGCAACGTCGTCTTTGTCCATTGACAATACGTTGTTGACCATTGTTTTACCAGTTGAGTGAGCCATTGATCCAACGTTAAGAGTTTTGATTGGCACACCACCTTCGATAGCACGAAGGGCATCTTGTGGTGTTTCAAACAAGATAAGGGCATGTGTTTCACCAAAGCGAGGATCTTTAGCAACCTCAATCAATTTTTTGATTGGAACAACGTTAGCCTTAACTCCGTTAGGAGCCGCTTGTTTGATCAATTCTTTACGAAGGTCGTCATTTGCTACGTTATCTGAAGCAACGATGATACGGTCTGCTTTTGAATCTGGAGTCCAAGCAGTTGCGACTTGTCCATGAAGAAGACGTGTGTCAAGACGAGCAAGATTGATTTTCAATTTACCGTCTCCGATAACAGTTCCTTCTGGAATAGCAGCTTGGGCAACTGGAGTAGCTGCAGCAGTTGCAACTTCCTCAGCTGGATTTAGCTCTTCTGGAAGAGCCTTGATGCCATCTTTGGCCTCTTTAATGATGTTCGCAGCGACTTTATCCACTCCAGCATTAGCATCCATGAGGCGCTCTGTATATGCTTGGATTAACATCGGTAAGTTAAGTCCTGTGATGATGGCAAATTTACGCTCAGGGTTTTCTCCCATTACGCGGCTAGCTTGGTTAAATGGAGAACCACTCCAAAGGTCAGCCAGGACTAGAACCTCATCTTCTGCGTCAAATGCAGCCACAGCATTGTTGAACTTGGCGTATAAATCATCTGGACCTTCGTTTGGCATAAAGGTTACAACTTGAACCTTTTCTTGTTCACCAAAGATCATAGATCCTGACTGATGAATACCCGCGGCAAATTCACCGTGGCTCGCAATAATGATTCCGATACTCATTATTGTCATTCCTCCTTATAAAATGTTTGACTTGTAGTTTAAGAAAACTTTAAGACTCCTTAAGTATAAATCGATTTCAGAAAAAAAGCAACTAATTATAATAAAGAGTGAAAAAAATCTCAAATTTCCATTTTTACAAATATTGATATATCAAATTTTTATAAAATCATCTATAAAATGGTAAAAAAATTTAATATAAAAAAGCAGAGGGACTAGGAAGTTTACGTCAGTAGTGCTCTTGGGCGTCTAAAAAATGCCCCAAGTCCAATTAGTTGTCGTGTCAAAATTTTATTACAAAAAAACGAGGTGGGATTTTCTGTCCCGACCTCGTTTTGGCATTTATTATTTATCTTAGTGAGTAAAGTCTAGAACCATACGACCTTGGATGGTTCCAGCAGCCATTTCATCAAAGACAGCAATGGCATCTTCGACAGGGCGTTTTTGAACGACTGGAACAACGAGACCTTCTGCACCAAATTGGAAGGCTTCTTCCAAATCTTTACGTGTTCCAACAAGGGAACCGATGACCTGAATACCGTCAAGAACTGTTTTGACGATACTTAGATCCATCATTTCAGATGGGAGTCCAACAGCTACTACACGACCACCTGCACGAACAGAGTCAACTGCTTGGTTGAAGGCAACTTTTGATACAGCTGTTACGACAGCTGAGTGAGCACCACCGTTTGTTTTTTCTTTGATAAGGCCTGGAACGTCTTCGACTTCAAGACCGTTAATCACGATATCAGCACCAACTTCTTTAGCTAGGGCAAGTTTATCATTGTTGATGTCAACTGCGATAACGTGAGCGTTGAATACTTTTTTAGCGTATTGGACAGCCAAGTTACCAAGACCTCCAGCACCATAGAGGACAACCCATTGGCCTGGTTCAACTTTTGCTTCTTTGATAGCCTTGTATGTAGTAACACCGGCACAAGTGATAGAAGAAGCTTGGGCTGGATCGAGCCCTTCTGGTACCTTAACAGCATAATCTGCAGTTACGATACATTGTTCCGCCATACCGCCGTCAACTGAGTAGCCTGCATTTTTTACGGAACGGCAAAGAGTTTCGCGTCCGGTTGTACAGTATTCACACATACCACAGCCTTCAAAGAACCAAGCTACGCTGACACGGTCGCCAACTTTGAGGCTTTTTACATCAGGAGCAACTTCTTTGACGATACCGATACCTTCGTGACCAAGAACGCGTCCTGGAATTTTACCAAAGTCACCATGGGCAACGTGGAGGTCAGTGTGGCAGACACCACAGTACTCAACTTCTACAAGAGCTTCCCCATTTTCGAGTGGACGGAGAACTTTTTCTTCAATAGCAACACCAGTGCCTTCTGGATTTACAACAACAGCTTTCATAGCTATCCTCCTTGATTAGTCGTTGAGGTGCAGAGGAAAAGGGGCTTGGCTTGAGAGGTTTTCAAGTGAAGTCGAATTTGAACTGCCCTCTTATTTACTTATATGTGAAGTATATCACGATATTTACTATAGTACAATAGTTTTGAGGTGAAAAACTATGTAATCGCTTAACTGGTTGATAAGACTGTGAAAATTGAACAAGTAAGATTAATGTATTGGTGAGAAAATACCTATAAATGCTAGAAAAGTTGACTTTAGATCGCCTCTTTAAGATTTTCAGCAAATTTTCTGAGTTCCTTCCCGAGGGGGATTTTGGTATAATATAGAAAGCAATTGATCTTTCTAGTAAGAGAATTTAGAGTGAGAGGTATCTATGTCCCCTTCTATTCAGTTATTGAAAAACCGTTATTTAAAAAATATAAAAGAAAATCCAGAACTCTACATTGGGATTGAGTTGGAGTTTCCTATCGTACATACGAAAGGGAAACCCACAGATATTGAAGTCAGTAAGGACTTGATGCGCTTTTTGGTGGATGCTCTCAGCTTGGAAGTTGAAAAAGAGGACCAGGAAGGAAATCCGATTCAACTTGTAGAACCAAAAAATCAGGATCGGATTCTGTTTGAGGTTTCCTACACGACCTTGGAGTTTGCCTTTGGCAGAGCCCATAATATCCAAGAGGTCCAAGGACGCTTCGAGGCCTATATGAAGGTCATTCAGGAAAAGCTTGGAGAAAAGGATCATGCTATCCAGGGCTGGGGAATTCACCCAAACTGGGATCAGAATGACAATCGACCTGTGGCTTATCCACGTTACCAGATGCTGATGGATTACTTGCATATGGGAAGTCGCCAAGATAGAGCTGATTTGCATGACTTTCCACAATACGGTGCTTTTATCTGTGGGAGTCAAGTTCAGTTGGATGTATCGACTGCTAACTACCTACGTGTCATCAATGCTTTCACTCAGCTTGAGGCAGCCAAAGCTTTCTTATTTGCCAATTCTGAGTTTTCGGGAGCAGAATGGGATACTCAGATTTCACGAGATATCTTTTGGGAAGACTCCATGCATGGGATTTATCCAGAGAATGTCGGTGTCAATGCCAGACTTTTCAAAGATGAGGATGATTTCTTCGATTATCTAGACCACTCTGCGATTTTTACAGCAGAACGAGGTGGAGAAACCTACTATTTTTCTCCGATTCGGGCTAGAGATTACCTAGCTACTGAGGAAGTTTCGGCCTATACTTTAAATGGAAAAGAAACTCTGCTTGTTCCTCATGAGAAGGATTTTCAAACGCACCGTAGTTACCAATATCAAGACCTAACAACTCGAGGGACGGTTGAATTCCGTAGTGTTTGTACGCAACCCCTAGACCGAACCTTTGCTTCGGCAGCCTTTCATCTAGGTTTGTTGGTAAATCTAGACAAGCTTGAAACATACCTAGAAACAGCACCTTTCTTTGAGAGATTTGGTCGTGACTACAAATCTTTGAGACGTCAGTTTTCTAAGAAACAGCTTTCAGATGAGGAGACAGCTGGAATTGTTCAATTCTCAAAAGATTTGCTAGCTATAGCAGAGCAAGGACTTGAGATGAGAGGGCAGAGTGAAATGAGCTATTTAGAGCCTCTGAAAGAAAAAATGACTCTATAATTTTCTTATAAAGGAAGAATTTTCTGAAAAATCATGTTATAATGGATGAGACTATAGATAAAGGATAGAGATTTATGACATTAGTTTATCAATCAACGCGTGATGCGAAAAATACCGTAACAGCCAGCCAAGCGATTTTGCAAGGTTTGGCAACAGATGGAGGTTTGTTTACTCCAGTTAGTTATCCAAAGGTAGATTTGGATTTTGATACATTAAAAGATGCTTCTTACCAAGAAGTGGCTAAGCTGGTCTTGTCAGCTTTCTTGGATGACTTTACAGCAGAAGAGTTGGACTACTGTATCACCAATGCCTATGACAGCAAGTTTGATACACCAGCCATTGCCCCTCTTGTCAAACTTGATGGCCAATACAACTTGGAACTTTTCCACGGTTCAACCATTGCCTTTAAGGATATGGCCTTGTCTATCTTGCCATACTTTATGACAACAGCTGCCAAGAAACATGGCTTGGAAAACAAGATTGTCATCTTGACAGCAACATCTGGTGATACTGGGAAAGCTGCCATGGCAGGATTTGCGGATGTTCCTGGAACTGAAATTATCGTCTTTTATCCAAAAGATGGTGTCAGCAAGGTACAAGAGTTGCAAATGACCACTCAAACTGGAGATAACACTCATGTCATCGCCATTGATGGAAACTTTGATGATGCCCAAACCAACGTGAAGCATATGTTCAACGATGTGGCTCTTCGTGAAAAATTGGCAGCTAACAAGCTCCAGTTCTCATCAGCCAACTCTATGAATATCGGTCGTTTGGTACCACAGATTGTTTATTATGTTTATGCCTACGCTCAGCTTGTTAAGACTGGCGAGATTAAGGCTGGTGACAAGGTTAACTTCACCGTACCGACAGGAAACTTTGGTAATATCTTGGCTGCCTTTTACGCTAAGCAAATCGGTCTACCAGTTGGAAAACTGATCTGTGCTTCAAATGACAATAATGTCTTGACAGACTTCTTCAAGACTCGTGTCTATGACAAGAAGCGTGAGTTTAAGGTAACCACTAGCCCATCTATGGATATCTTGGTATCTTCAAACTTGGAGCGTCTCATTTTCCACCTTTCGGGTAATGATGCGGTTAAGACAGCTGAACTCATGGATGCTTTGAACACTCAAGGTCAGTATGAATTGAAAGATTTTGATGCAGAGATTCTTGACCTCTTTGCAGCAGAATATGCGACAGAAGCAGAAACAGCTGCAGAAATTAAGCGTGTCTACGAGTCAGATTCTTATATCGAGGATCCTCATACAGCAGTTGCTTCAGCTGTTTATAAAAAATACCAAGCGGCTACAGGCGATGTGACTAAGACTGTGATTGCTTCAACCGCTAGTCCATATAAATTCCCAGTAGTTGCAGTAGAAGCTGTAATAGGGAAATCAGGCTTGACCGACTTTGAAGCTTTGGCTCAGTTGCACGAAATTTCAGGAGTGGCAGTGCCACCAGCAGTTGATGGCCTTGAAACAGCTCCAGTCCGTCACAAGACAACTGTTGCAGCGGCAGATATGCAGGCAGCAGTAGAATCTTATTTAGGACTTTAAGACAGAGGAAGTAAACTCGGTTGGGAAACTAACTGAGTTTCTTTTCATCAGGAGGAAGGATTGTTTAAGAAAAATAAAGACATTCTCAACATAGCCCTGCCAGCCATGGGTGAAAATTTCCTGCAGATGCTCATGGGGATGGTAGATAGCTATCTGGTGGCACATCTGGGCTTAATCGCCATTTCGGGTGTGTCTGTAGCGGGCAATATTATAACCATTTACCAAGCGATTTTTATTGCTTTGGGAGCGGCTATTTCCAGTGTCATTTCCAAAAGTTTGGGACAGAAAGATCAATCTAGACTAGCCTATCATGTGACAGAAGCGCTCAAGATTACTCTGCTACTGAGTTTAGTTTTAGGGGTCTTGTCCATCTTTGCCGGTCAAGAGATGATTGGTCTTTTGGGGACAGAAGCGTCTGTGGCTGAGAGTGGTGGACTATACCTAGCTTTGGTTGGTGGGACAATCGTCCTCTTGGGCTTGATGACTAGTCTAGGAGCCTTGATTCGCGCCACTCATAATCCGCGCCTTCCTCTCTATGTAAGTCTTTTATCCAATGCCCTGAATATTCTCTTTTCAAGTCTAGCTATTTTTGTTCTTGATATGGGCATAGCTGGTGTTGCTTGGGGGACCATCCTATCTCGTTTAATCGGAGTTGTGATTTTGTGGTCACAATTAAAACTTCCATATACGAGACCAAGCTTTGGACTGGACAAAGACTTACTGACTTTGGCTTTACCTGCAGCGGGAGAGCGTCTCATGATGCGAGCTGGAGATGTGGTTATTATTGCCTTGGTTGTTTCCTTTGGAACTGAGGCCGTCGCGGGAAATGCGATCGGTGAAGTTTTGACTCAGTTCAACTATATGCCTGCCTTCGGTGTCGCTACAGCAACAGTCATGCAGGTGGCTCGAGCAGTTGGAGAAGATGATTGGGCAAGGGTAGACAACTTAAGTAAGCAAACTTTTTGGCTTTCTCTCTTTCTTATGTTGCCCTTAACACTTAGTATCTATGCTCTGGGAACGCCTCTAAGTCACCTCTACACCAGTGATCCTGCGGCCATTAAAGCCAGTGTTATGGTGACGCTGTTCTCTCTACTAGGGACTCCTATGACGACGGGAACAGTCATTTATACAGCTGTCTGGCAGGGTTTGGGGAATGCACGCCTCCCCTTTTATGCGACAAGTATCGGAATGTGGTGTATCCGTATCGGGACAGGTTACCTGATGGGAATTGTTCTTGGTTGGGGCTTGCCTGGTATTTGGGCAGGAACGCTTTTGGACAATGGTTTTCGCTGGTTCTTCCTGCGCTATCGTTATAAGCAATATATCTGTTTGAAAGGATGACATATGAAAAAAATTGGATTTATCTGGGATTTAGATGGAACTTTATTGGACTCTTATGAGGCTATCTTAGCAGGAATCGAAGAGACTTTTGCCCAGTTTGACATTCCTTATGATAAGGCTGAGGTTCGTGCCTTTATTCTACAAACTTCCGTTCAAGATCTGTTGGAAAAGGTGGGAGAAGAAAGAGGCTTGGATGCTGATATGCTCAATCAGGTTCGTGCTCAGAGCTTGGCTGAGAAGAATGCTCAAGTGGTTCTGATGCCAGGGGCGCGTGAAATCTTAGCTTGGGCAGACCAGCAAGGGATTGAGCAGTTTGTTTATACCCATAAAGGTGACAATGCTTTTACTATTTTGGAGAATTTGGGTTTGGCCCACTATTTCACAGAAATTTTAACCAATCAAAGTGGCTTTGCTCGGAAGCCTAGTCCAGAAGCAGCGATTTATCTTTTAGATAAGTATGGATTAAATCCTCAGCAAACTTATTATATAGGGGATCGGACTTTGGATATAGAATTTGCCCAAAATAGTGGGATTCAGAGTATCAATTTTCTTGCCTCACCTGTACCTTGTAATCAACAGATAGAGCATTTAGAAGACATTAGCTCGCTTTCCTTCTAGAATTTTCTTCAAGAAGAATGTGTCAGCCTGATGACAAGAAACTAACAAACTATTTCAAGTAATGTGATTTGTTACAACGAATGTACAGTTCTGTTAAATAGCCCCAAAAGGGCTTTTTTTCTCTTTTCTTTGTGTTATGATAGACAGGTACTACATTTGAAAAGGAGTTTGATAGTATGAAGAAAAGAATTATTTTAGCATCAACAGTAGCTCTATCACTTGCCCCTACCTTGGCAACCCAAGCAGAAGAACTAGTATGGACAGCACGTAGTGTTGAGCAAATTCAAAACGATGTTACCAAGAATGAGAATAAAACAAGCTATACGATTCAGTATGGAGATACTCTAAGTACCATTGCCGAAGCTTTGGGAGTGGATGTGACCGTTCTTGCTAACTTGAACAAGATCAGCAATATTGATTTGATCTTCCCTGAGACAGTCCTTACAACAACTGTAAATGAAAAAGAAGAAGTGACAGAGGTTGAAATTCAAACCCCTGACGCAGTCCAAGGTGGCGAAGGAACAACTGCAAGAGCAGATTTGACAAGCAACCAAGTCACTGTAGATGACCAAACTGTACAGGTTGAAGATTTAACTCAACCAGTTGAAGAAACAGAAGCTCAAGTTGAGCCAGTAGCAGAAGCAACAACAGAAGCTGTTACAGAAGTTGTAGCACCGGTAGAAGAGTCAGTAGTAGAAGCCACTACTGAAGTTGCAACACCAGCAGAAGGATCTGCAGCAGAAACAACAACAGGAGTCGTTGCAGAAGTTTCAGCACCAGTGGAAGAGCCGGTCGCAGAAACACCTGTAGTGGAAGAAACGACTACAACAGAAGCACCAGTTACAGAGACTGTAACAGAGACTCAATCAGCACCATCAACTTACCAAGCTGAAGCAAGCCAAGGTTCATCAGCGACTTATGCAGCACCAGCAGCACCTGATTATGCAAGTATTGCAGCTTCAAAATCAGAAAATGCAGGTCTTCAGCCACAAACGGCTGCCTTTAAAGAGGAAGTAGCTAACTTGTTCGGAATCACATCATTTAGTGGTTACCGTCCAGGAGATAGTGGAGACCACGGAAAAGGACTTGCCATTGACTTTATGGTTCCAGTAAGCTCTGCTCTTGGTGACCAAATTGCAGATTATGCTATCCAAAATATGGCTAGCCGTGGAATCAGCTACATCATCTGGAAACAACGTTTCTATGCACCATACGATAGCAAATACGGACCAGCCTACACTTGGAATCCAATGCCAGACCGTGGAAGCGTCACAGAAAACCACTATGACCACGTTCACGTATCTATGAACTAAGAATATTAAGAAGTTGGGAACTTGAATTCCGCTTCTTTTTTTGTTATGACACACTTTCTAAGTGAAATAAAATCTAAAACATGCTAGAATGTAAGCGAATACAAAGCTGTGCTAACGATTTTAAGCATAGAAAGAAAGGATGATAAGGATGACAAACCGATTAAAAACTCCATTTGAGAAAACAAGAGATGATTTTGAACAGGAATTTACTGGAGAAATTGTTGAACTCTTGATTTTTACCCTCCAAAATGTAAATGGGGCTGCCTCTTTAAAAGATGGGTGTCTAATGCCGTCCGTTCATTTTAAAGCTAGTGTCAATGTCGCAACTCAGGACTTTTCTGAACTTGAAGGACGTTTGGAATGGCTCCTGACTCCGGAAGAATTTAAAGAAAAGCATTGGGGCTTTAGTTTTGAACCCTACAAAATTCACCGTATTAAGTGTCAAAAACGTCCCTTCATGGAGTTAGAGCCTTATATGTCAGAAGTGGCTAACAACTGCTATCGCTTGCTGGAATACCTAGATGACCAATCCACGGATGCTAGGTTAGAGACCTTGATTGAAAGCTATCAAAAACCTGTTATCATTCAAGACGCTCTTGGCGAGTTCACCCTAAATAGAGCCTATTCTTGGTTTGAAGGCTTCATCACCTATGAAGGCGGTAAGATTCATGCTATGTTTGATGCGGGTGCAGATGAAAGTCTTCCTCCAAGTTCTTTTGATGATTTAAAGAAATTTATGGGAACTTTCCAAGTCCATGATGCTCAGATTAAAAACTATATCGTCAAAGAACTGTGGGAAACAGCTCAAGACTGGATTGATTCAGATGAAAATGATGTGGAGTTAACAGAAGAGTATTTTACCAACTCACTTTCCTTGAGTGAACTATCGATTAACGAAGACGGAGAATTGACCCTCTACTATGATGATAGCGAGGAAATTTTTGCAGGCCATGCCATCGAAGTGGTCATTGATAAAGAGGTAGAAATCCTTCGAGCAGATTTGGTAGGTTAGTGCTGGATTTTATCTAGAATATAGAAATAATAGCCTTTTGGGATTGAAACCAAGAGGCTATTTTTCGTGAGTAAGCAAAATAGTTGCGTTTTTAATCTTTCTGCAATATACTTGATAAGTCAATAGTTGACAAATCAAGTTTACGCAGGGAGGTAGAAATGAAAAAAATTAACGACTTATTGTACCAGCTCCATTTAACAGATCAGATGATCACTCAACTTTTTGAGAAACAATTGGGAATTAGTTTGACCCGCTATCAAATCCTGCAATTTTTACTGCAAAAGTCACCCTGCAACCAGATTGCCGTTCAGGAGAAGTTGAAAATCGACCAGGCGGCCTTGACCCGTCATTTTAAGATACTAGAGTCAGAGGGCTATGTCAGTCGCAAGCGTAATCCGGCCAATCAGCGAGAAGTCTTAGTTGAATTAACCCAAGAAGCCAAGAATCAACTCTTAGTCAGTCCGCCTAAACATCATTTGCGAGTGAAGGAACAGATGGAGAGTATCTTATCGACCGCAGAGCAGAAAGAGCTGACAGCTTTGTTGACAAAACTAGTATCAGGATTAGAAAAATAGAATTTTAAGGAGAAAACGATGTCAATCATCATTACCATTTTAGCAACCCTTGTTGCTCTAGAGCATTTTTATATCTTTTATTTGGAGAGTATGGCAACCCAATCAGATGCAACCAGCCGAGTCTTTAATATGGACAAGGAAGAGTTGACTCGCCCCTCTGTCACCTCACTATTTAAAAACCAAGGAATTTATAATGCCTTGATTGGGGTATTTCTTATTTACGGAATTTATTTTTCACATAGCTTAGAAATCGTAACAATCTTTGTTTTATTTGTCATAGGAGCAGCTACTTATGGTGCCTTAACAGCAGATAAAAAAATCATTCTCAAGCAAGGTGGACCGGCAATCTTAGCACTCTTGAGTATCCTTTTCTTGAAATAAAAACAACCAGCACTTTCCATAGAAGGTGCTGGTTTTAATCATTCACATTAAACTTTTCTCCGCTTGATTTCGAGTAATCTTTGATAAAAGAAGAATTGACTACTATAGATATAAGGGAAAGTAGGGATGCTCGCAATTCCGAAGCTGATCCAGATAAGGAGATACCAAGGAAGTAGCTGTAAATCAAGGACGAAGCGTTGGAACTTATAGCCTTTCATAAGGAAGCGACTGGTTTTTAGTACGCGGCTTGGCTTGGCAATTCCAATTGCAAGGGTATCACATAGGAGCAGCTCTACTTGGGAATAAGCGTAGTATTGTGGCAGATAGGCAATGGTTCCCAAAATCATCAGAAAGACGCTACCAAAGAAGTAGAGTGCAAAAGTGAGCAGAAAATGTTCGATATCTGAATTGGTGACGTCTACGGCTGGAAATTCGGGATGAAGTTCTACAAATTTACGAGCCATGGCACTGCTATAAAAGAGCAAGTAGACTCCAAAAAGATTAGGGATGCTCCACAAAAAGAGATAGAAACGCTTGAGCAAGAGAGTCAGAAAGGTCTGGGTGAAGAAGCGGTTGTCAAGTATGGACAGGCTATCTTTAAAGGAAAGCTCTATCTCGGAAATTCTGTAAAGATTAATAGTTGTAAATAGAGCACCAGCTAGGATAATAGAACTTGTAAATCCGACTGCTAGAGGAAAGAGTGAAGACTTGATCAAGCTCATCAAAAAAGTAAAGAAGGATTGCTCAAGAATCCCCTCATCAAGTAAGGATAATGGGCTTATAAAGCTGGATAGAATCAGGAAAATGCTTGGTAATAAAAAGACAAGCAATAGACGTGGATGTTCAGCTTGAAACTGTTTAGCTTGTTGACGAACTTCTTTTAAATCAATTTTTGGGTATTTCATTCTTTCATTATACCATAGTTCGTGACAGTTCCTGTTTTTTTTGATAGAATCATACAGTATGCCCTTGGGCACAAAGTAAGAACTGGGACTGTCTTTTCCAGCTTCGGAGGTAAAAATGTCAGATTCACCAATCAAATATCGTTTGATTAAAAAAGAAAAACACACGGGAGCTCGTCTGGGTGAGATTATCACGCCACACGGAACCTTCCCAACCCCTATGTTTATGCCAGTAGGGACTCAAGCAACGGTCAAGACTCAGTCGCCAGAAGAATTGAAAGAGATGGGTTCAGGAATTATCCTATCCAACACCTATCACTTGTGGCTTCGCCCTGGAGATGAGTTGATTGCTCGAGCAGGTGGGCTTCATAAGTTCATGAACTGGGACCAACCTATCTTAACGGATAGTGGCGGTTTCCAAGTATACTCTCTAGCGGATAGTCGTAACATCACAGAAGAAGGGGTAACGTTTAAGAACCACCTCAATGGTTCTAAAATGTTTCTATCACCTGAAAAAGCCATCTCTATCCAAAATAATCTAGGGTCAGACATTATGATGTCCTTTGACGAATGTCCTCAATTTTATCAGCCTTATGATTATGTGAAGAAGTCAATCGAACGTACCAGCCGTTGGGCTGAGCGTGGATTAAAAGCTCATCGTCGTCCACATGACCAAGGTTTGTTTGGGATTGTACAAGGTGCAGGATTTGAAGATCTTCGTCGTCAGTCAGCTCATGACCTTGTCAGCATGGACTTCCCAGGATACTCTATCGGAGGGTTGGCAGTAGGTGAAACTCATGAAGAGATGAACGCAGTTTTGGACTTCACCACTCAACTCCTTCCTGAAAACAAACCTCGCTACTTGATGGGAGTGGGAGCGCCAGATAGCTTGATTGATGGGGTTATTCGTGGGGTCGATATGTTTGACTGTGTCTTGCCGACTCGTATCGCTCGTAACGGAACTTGTATGACTAGCCAAGGACGTTTGGTTGTCAAAAATGCCCAGTTTGCGGAGGACTTTACCCCACTTGATCCTGAGTGCGATTGCTACACATGTAAGAACTACACCCGTGCCTACCTTCGTCATTTGCTCAAGGCTGACGAAACCTTTGGCATCCGCTTGACAAGTTACCATAACCTCTACTTCTTGCTCAATCTCATGAAGCAGGTCCGTCAGGCTATTATGGATGACAATCTCTTGGAATTCCGTGAGCATTTTGTTGAAAAATATGGCTACAATAAATCAGGTCGTAATTTCTAAGATTATCAATCTAAAGCTGAAATCCTAAGTTTTCTCTTAGGATTTTTCTTCTTTTTTTGATAAAATAAAGGTAATATGGAATGAACATTAGATGGTTTTTTTACTACTCTAATGAACGGAGAATAAACTCGTATGCGTATTAAATGGTTTTCCTTGATCAGGATTACAGGCTTACTCTTGGTACTTGTGTACCATTTCTTTCAGACGATTTTTCCAGGAGGTTTCTTCGGGGTTGACGTCTTCTTCACCTTCTCAGGTTTCCTAATTACGTCACTTTTATTAGAAGAATTTGGCCAAAAAGGGAAGATTGATATCCTAGGATTTTTAAGGAGACGTTTCTATCGGATTTTTCCACCGGTCGTTTTAATGATCCTCGTCGTTATGCCCTTTACTTTCTTGGTTCGGCAGGATTATGTAGCCGGGATTGGTGGTCAGATTGCTGGTGTCCTTGGTTTTATGACCAACTTCTATGAAATGTTAACAGGGGGAAGTTATGAATCTCAGTTCATTCCTCATCTCTTTGTTCATAACTGGAGTTTAGCAGTTGAAGTTCATTACTATATCTTGTGGGGCTTGGCAGTTTGGCTCATGTCTAAGCAAGCCAAAACAGGTGGGCAATTACGGGGAATGGTTTTTCTACTATCTTCAATTACCTTTGTTGTTAGCTTCCTTTCAATGTTTATTGGTAGCTTTATCGTTTCTTCCTACTCAACGCTTTACTTTTCAAGTCTAACTCATGTTTATCCATTCTTCCTAGGTAGTGTCCTAGCTACCTTGATAGGGGTCCGTCATACGACACCTCTTCTCAAACGTTTGAATCAAACCTTGGACTTGAAACAGACCTTATTAGTCTTTTCAGCTGGTCTCGGAGTTTTACTTTTATTGACCTTCTTCGTGAAATTCAATTATCTTTTTGCCTACTTGCTTGGCTTCTTGTTGGCAAGTATAGCTGCTCTTCTGATGATCGTTGCAGCACGACTTTTGCATGAGAAAACTCCGACGATTGAAGAGCCAAAGGTAATTAGCTTCTTAGCTGACACCAGCTATGCTGTTTATCTTTTCCACTGGCCGTTTTATATCATTTTCTCGCAGTTGATGAGCAATCTACCAGCAGTGATTCTCACCACTATCTTCTCTTATCTCTTTGCAAGCCTTTCTTTCTATGTGATTGAACCTTTCATTGCAGGGAAGAACAGTAGCTTATTGCAAAAGGTAAAGGGAATTCCGCATATTCAACCAATTTTTGCAGGTAGCGTTGGTTTCCTTAGCTTACTGACACTGATTGTGATGCTTATTGCTCCCCAAGTAGGTGCTTTTGAAACGGATTTGATGGTAAATGGCCTCAATCAAGCTCAAACCAATATTACCCGTACAAAAACCATGGCGGATCAAGCAGAAGCAAGTCGCTACAATATTGCCGATGGTGTATCCATCATCGGAGATTCTGTAACCTTGCGTGCAACACCTGGACTAAAAGAGGTTCTACCAGACGCTCAGACAGATGGTCAAGTAAGCAGAAATACCAAGCAAGCCAATGCTATTATGCTCAACCACAGTCAGAATAAAGTCCTCCCTAAAATAGTCGTTATTGCTACTGGAGTGAATAACCCTGAGGATTATAAGGCTGATATTGATTCTTTGATAACAAATCTACCTAAGGGCCATCAGCTTGTACTTGTGACACCTTATGAAGGGGACAAAACTCAAGCAACTCAGCCTTATGTAGAACAGTATGCTAGCTATGTGCGTGAAGTAGCTCAAAAGTATCCTTACATTGAGGTTGCAGACTGGAATCAGGTGTCTAAAGATCATCCAGACATCTGGAAAGGAACGGACCAGGTTCACTTTGGAAGTGATAATACCAAATTAGAAGAGGGTGCTAAGCTCTACGCAGAAACGATAGCATCAGCTATCAAGGCCTTGGCAGATAAGCCTGTGAAGTCAAAATAATATTTAAAAAGTAGAGATGACCGTTCTCTACTTTTTCTTTTTAGAAAGTACTTCTTAGAAAATAATTCATTCTCTAAGCTTCTCTCTAACCTATGGCAATATCGTCTTACTCTAGCTTATTAGATTTTTGGGCAGTTTGGACCAACTATGGCAATCTCTATACTTTCGTTTTTATGGCGAATCCAGTTTTGATTGGGAAAGACTTGCCAAATTGTCAGAATTATGAGAAAATAGGTGCAGTTTACAAATGGAGGGAATGCAATGAGAGAAGACATCAAGATTAATGACCGTGCTTTAGTATTAGGAAATCAGATCATTGACAAGCTAGAAAAAGTTTACGATACAGATGTGGAACTAGATGTCTATAATCTTGGCTTGATTTACGAGATTCATTTGGATGAGGCTGGTCTTTGTACAATTGTCATGACCTTCACCGATACTGCCTGTGACTGTGCAGAAAGTTTACCCATCGAAATCGTTGCAGGTTTAAAACAGATTGAAGGGATTGAAGATGTCAGGGTTGAAGTTACCTGGTCACCTGCTTGGAAGATTACGCGAATCAGTCGTTATGGGCGTATAGCACTTGGACTACCACCACGCTAAAATACAAGAGCTCTCTGCTAATAAACAGAGAGCTGTTTTGTTATTAGATTCCCTTAACTGCGAAATAGCGTCCACTTGGATTTGCAAAGTTAAAGTGAGGGAAAGGTTGAGTATTGATCGGACTTGTGGTCTCCGTTACTGCAGCTATGCGCTCGTGAAGACTGCAAAGGTCCGCTGATTCAAAGAGTAGGCTAGGTTTCATATCAACTACCTATGGCGATACCTGACGAATAAAGTCTTTGGCGTAGACAGTAAAATTCAGTGTACTGTCCGTGTGAGATTTCATTTCAAAAGTTTCAAAACCCATAATTTCTGATTGATTAAAAACTTCAAAACCGATAGCAGACCAAAAGTCCCTCTCAGCTGCTACGTCTTCTACGTAGATCATAATTCCTGTATTTTGTGAAAACAGTGTCTCTCCTTTATAATCATAGTTAGAGCAATTATCTTATCACATTTCACGAGATAACACAAAGGATTAGAAAAAAGCAGTCATTTAGCGACTGCTTATTTTTCTAGTTATTTTTTACCAGATTGTTCCATATTCCAGAAGTCTGTAACGGCACCACGTGATGCAGAAGATACGGTATGGGCGTACTTACCAAGGACACCACGGCTATAGAGTGGTGGTAAGGTTGTTTCTGCCTTGCGTTTTTCAAGTTCCTCATCAGAAACGTCCATCGAAATTTCTTTAGTATCTTGGTCAACCGTAACAATATCTCCTGTACGAAGGTAGGCAATTGGTCCACCATCCTGAGCTTCAGGAGCGATATGTCCAACAACCAATCCATAAGTACCACCAGAGAAGCGTCCGTCTGTCAAGAGGGCAACCTTGTCTCCTTGGCCTTTACCAACGATCATTGATGAAAGTGATAGCATTTCAGGCATACCAGGACCACCCTTAGGTCCAACGAAACGAACAACGACAACATCGCCATCAACGATTTCATCTGACAAGACAGCTTGGATGGCATCTTCTTCTGAGTCGAAGACCTTAGCTGGACCAACGTGACGACGAACCTTAACACCGGACACCTTGGCAACTGCACCGTCAGGAGCAAGATTACCGTTCAAGATGATAAGCGGACCGTCCGCACGTTTAGGGTTTTCAAGTGGCATGATGACTTTTTGACCTGGAGTAAGATCTGCAAAGTCAGCTAAGTTTTCAGCGACAGTCTTACCAGTACATGTGATACGGTCTCCATGAAGGAATCCATTTGCCAGCAAGTACTTCATAACCGCAGGCACACCTCCAACTTCGTAGAGGTCTTGGAAGACATACTGACCAGAAGGTTTCAAATCGGCCAAGTGAGGTACACGTTCTTGGATGGTATTAAAGTCCTCAAGTGACAAGTCAACATTAGCTGCGTGGGCAATAGCAAGCAAGTGAAGAGTGGCGTTAGTAGAACCACCGAGAGCCATTGTCACTGTAATGGCATCTTCAAAGGCTTCGCGAGTCAAGATATCTGAAGGTTTGATACCAAGTTCAAGCATTTTGACAACTGCACGACCGGCTGCTTCGATGTCTTCTTTCTTATCAGCAGATTCAGCTGGGTGAGAAGAAGAACCTGGTAAACTCAACCCCAAAACTTCGATAGCAGTAGCCATGGTATTAGCTGTATACATACCACCACAACCACCAGGGCCAGGGCAGGCATTACATTCCAGACGTTTCACGTCCTCAGCTGTCATATCACCGTGATTCCACTTACCGATACCCTCAAAAACAGAAACCAAGTCAATGTCTTTGCCATCCAGTTTTCCAGGGGCGATAGTACCACCGTAAGCGAAAATAGCTGGGATATCCATATTGGCAATGGCAATCATGGAACCAGGCATGTTCTTGTCACAACCACCGATAGCTACAAATGCATCGACATTGTGACCGCTCATAGCAGCCTCGATTGAGTCTGCGATGATATCACGAGATGTTAGAGAGAAACGCATACCAGGCGTTCCCATAGCAATCCCGTCGGCTACCGTAATGGTTCCAAACTGCACAGGCCAAGCACCAGCAGATTTGACACCTTCTTTGGCTAATTTACCAAAATCATGCAAGTGGATGTTACATGGTGTATTTTCCGCCCAAGTCGAAATGACTCCCACAATCGGTGTTTCAAAGTCCTTATCTGTCATACCAGTCGCACGAAGCATGGCACGGTTTGGTGATTTAACCATGCTGTCATAAATGCTACTGCGGTGACGTTTATCTAATTCTGTCATTAAGTTCCCTCCCATTTCAGTTCTTACCATTATAGCACATTTTAAAAACAATGAACAGAAGAAAATTCTTGAATTTTCAGACAATTCAAACCATTGAAATCTTCTTAAAAAAGATTGCATTTATTTCTTGACTTTATAAATTAAAGTGATATCATTTAGATATCAAATACAGGAGGTCATTCTGATGACTGAAAAACTAATCAATTCAAAACCAAATGGTGTAGTAGCATTGATTCTCATTGAGTTGGCACTCGTACTTGGTTTCTTTATATTTATCATGGGTGCTGGTTCAGAAAACATTTTTGGAATTATTATCGGGCTTTTATTAATCTTAATTTCAGCTCTAGCTCATGCTGGTTTAAAAGTAGTCAAACCTCAGGAAGCACTGGTTTTGACCCTCTTTGGTAACTATACAGGTACCATCAAAGAACCTGGTTTTTACTTTGTCAATCCCTTCAGTATAGCGGTCAATCCTGCAATCCACACTCGACTCGGACAAAGTGGTGATGTTAGCACAAAATCACCTTTTTCAGGGATGAAATCATCAAATGGCAATGATGTAAACATTGAAATTGGCAAGAAACAGATTTCTCTCAAAGTTATGACCTTGAGCAATTCTCGTCAAAAGATTAACGATTGCTTAGGTAACCCTGTTGAAATCGGAATTGCGGTAACTTGGAGAGTTGTCGATACAGCCAAAGCAGTCTTCAACGTAGATAACTACAAAGAATATCTCTCATTGCAGTGTGATAGCGCCCTTCGTAATATTGTCCGCATTTATCCTTACGATGTGTCTCCGAATGTGGATACTACAGGTGATGGGCAAGCGGATGAAGGAAGCCTCCGTGGTTCTAGTGAGATTGTAGCTAAACGTATTCGTGAAGAAATTCAAAGTCGTGTAGAGGATGCTGGCTTGGAAATCCTTGAAGCACGTATTACTTACCTAGCTTATGCACCGGAAATTGCAGCTGTCATGCTTCAACGTCAACAAGCATCAGCCATTATTGATGCACGTAAGATGATTGTTGATGGCGCTGTAGGAATGGTTGAAATGGCACTAGAACGTCTCAATGAAGGAGAATTAGTAGAACTTGACGAAGAACGAAAAGCTGCTATGGTTTCAAATCTCCTAGTCGTTCTCTGTGGCAATCATGATGCACAACCAATTGTCAATACAGGAAGCCTTTATTAGAAATGGCAGAAGCTAAAAAAAAGCAAATCCCCCTTCGACTCTCGAATAAGCTATACGCTGCACTCGCATCATGGGCAGAAGATGACTTTCGATCAGTCAACGGGCAAATTGAATATCTCCTTACAGAATGTGTCAAGCAACGTAAGAAAGACGGAAAATACGTCTCAGAAACTATTGATGAACCATTTGAGATTGATATTTAGTCTATTTTCCTATCCAGAAGATTGGATAGGAAAATTTTTTTATCTTTTTTTGTCAAGTAACTTTACTTTACAAAAAAGTTTTGATATACTATTAAAGTTGATGAAAATCAAACCTAACTGAATTTATATCTTAAAAGGAGAAATCAAAATGGCAGTACCTGCACGTCGCACTTCAAAAGCGAAGAAAAACAAACGTCGTACACACTACAAAGTAACAGCTCCATCTGTAAACTTTGACGAAACTACTGGAGATTACTCACGTTCTCACCGTGTATCACTTAAAGGATACTATAAAGGACGTAAGATCGCTAAAGCTGCATCAGCTGAATAATAGAAGGGAGATACCATGCGCGTAAATATTACACTTGAACACAAAGAATCTGGTGAACGCTTGTACCTTACTTCTAAAAACAAACGTAACACTCCAGACCGTCTTCAATTGAAGAAATACTCACCAAAACTTCGCAAACACGTTGTGTTTACAGAAGTGAAGTAAGCATTCAATACGAATCAATACATAGGAAAAACGCTGATTTCAAGCGTTTTTTCTTTTTTCAATTTCAATACATTTCACTATATTTCAGTCCAAACTCTACCTTTATCACTACCTTTTTTAGATAAATATATCATCTGGATATTGAAGTTAAGCCCTGCTATCATTTCGATGGCAGGGCTTTTTAATGTTTGGTACACTACCTTCTTATCTATATTTTGATGGAGCTGAAGTTGACATCTACAAAGTTTAATGTTAAAATACATTCAAAAATATATTTGAATGAGGTGTTTTATGGTTCAAAATGTTGTTACTTCAATAATCCTGTATTCTGGGACAGCCGTAGACTTACTTATTATCCTAATGTTATTTTTCGCCAAAAGAAAAAGCAGAAAAGACATCATTAACATCTATTTAGGACAATTTCTAGGCTCTGTTAGTCTAATATTCCTAAGTTTGCTTTTTGCATTTGTCTTGAATTATATTCCTAGTAAAGAGATTTTAGGTTTACTCGGTTTGATTCCAATTTTCCTAGGCCTCAAAGTTTTGCTTTTAGGAGATTCTGATGGAGAAGCTATTGCAAAAGATGGTTTGCGCAAAGATGATAAAAACCTGATTTTTCTAGTCGCTATGATTACTTTTGCAAGTTGTGGTGCTGACAATATTGGTGTTTTTGTCCCATATTTTATTACCTTAAATTTAGCGAATTTGATAGTAGCTTTACTTACTTTTCTAGTCATGATTTATCTCTTGGTTTTTTCTGCCCAAAAATTGGCACAAGTCCCTTCTGTTGGAGAAACTTTGGAAAAATATAGCAGATGGTTTATTGCCGTTGTTTATTTAGGATTGGGGATGTATATCCTGATTGAAAACAACAGCTTTAACATACTAAGGACTGTGTTCGGCTAGGAGAAAAAATTATGAAAAAAGATAGTATATGCCAAGTGAATATTATAAATCAACAAAATGTTACAACCGCAACGAACTACCTTGAAAAGGAAAAAGTCCAAAAATCACTTCGTATTTTATCAAAGTTTACCGATAATAAACAGATAAATATCATCTTTTATCTTCTTGCTGTTGAAGAACTCTGTGTCTGTGATATAGCCTGTTTACTAAATCTCAGTATGGCATCTGCCTCCCACCATCTTCGTAAACTAGCCAATCAAAACATCTTGGATACTAGAAGAGAGGGGAAAATTATATATTATTTTATAAAAGATGAGGAAATCAGAGATTTTTTTAATCAACTAGGATAACAACTATTTTTACTACTCTACCATTCACTCTACCTTTTATTATGTAGCATTCTAAAAACATTGATGTACCAACGTTTCTAACAGCTAAAATAGAAATTATTTAATCTTTTATAGAAGTGAAGTAAGCATTCAATACGAATCAATACATAAGAAAAACGCTGATTTCAAGCGTTTTTTCTTTTTGCCAATTTCAATAAAAATTAACTAAATAATTACATTTTTCGTGTAGTTTTTTAAAATCAAACATCAATTTTATTAAAGCATATATTCGTGAGCATATAATTTGTGTGCGCTCTCACATTATGATATACTATATTTAACCCAAATATTGGGGTTGTGAAAGGAGGGTGCATATTATGTTGTGGTCCATTATTGTAGGAGGTTTTATCGGTCTCGCTGCAGGAGCAATTACTAAAAAAGGTGGTTCAATGGGAATCATTGCAAATGTTTTTGCTGGTTTAATTGGGTCATCCGTCGGCCAATCGCTTTTTGGGACATGGGGACCTTCTCTAGCGGGAATGTCAATTATTCCATCGATTGCTGGTGCGGTGATTGTTGTCGCTGTAGTATCATTCCTTTTGGGTAAAAAAGGTTAACTTTTTACTCAATCATAAACTATAGATTTAAATTTAGTATTGACGGGTAAACCTATAGTTTAGTGCTTTAATTGAAAGGATTTTATATGTCAAAATCAAAGAAAATATTATTACTTATTTTCTGTATTTTAATCTTGACAATTTTCCTTCCTATTTTGATAGATTATCACCAGGTTAGTGATTTAGGAATTCAATTGACTAGCTGGCGACAGACATCATTAAAAAGTTGGCCAAGGTGTTGACAATGTTAAAGACGTTGCAGCCAAAGCAGAACCACGTGTTCAATAATTACTAATTTAGAAAAAAATAAAAGGAGGACATACTTATGTCTACAGAAGAAAAATTAAACCAAGCAGCAGGATCTGTTAAAGAAGGCGTTGGCAAATTGATAGGCGACAAAGAACTTGAAAGCGAAGGAGCTGCTGAAAAAGTTGCTTCTAAAGTGAAAGAAGTCGCTGAAGATGCAAAAGACGCTATTGAAGGCGCTGTTGAAGGTGTTAAAAACATCTTTAAAAAAGATGAAGAAAAATAATTAGATTATATCACCTTATTAATTCTCTTTACTGCACCCCGCATAAACGGGGTGTTTTTGTTATTCGTTTTTATCAATGCACGTTTTATAGAGAAAAAAAGAATACAGGATAAACAAATTCCTGTATTCTTAAAATAACTTAGAACAGATATGATTTAGAACAGATATGATAATGAAGCGACTAATAAGATTATAGCGCAAATTATTTTTCCGATTTTTACATATTGTTGTTTGAACAATTTATCAGAGAAAAGAGTCAATACAAGCGCAACACAAAACAAAGTAGTTCTTAAAGTCATGATTCATACTCCTTTCGTTATTTTGTTAATCCAGTAAATAAGTTGAATAGTAAGTATTTAATCTGCAAATATGTTTATCTTTTCCGAAAACTCCTTTGGTCATTAATCGGTATCTCTATCTATCTTTATTATAGCACAAATATCCTTATTAAACAATTATATTTATCCTTTATAAACTAACATTTGGCCATTTGACAAGGATGGATACCTGCTCCGAACTTGCTTCTAAAAGGTAGCAAGTTCAACTCTCACTGCCTTTTCTTTCCTCCTATTTTTGAGAGCGCTTGAAATATGTTATAATAGTTCTAGATTATTTTTTTGGAGGCAAACCGTGGGAAATTTTATTGAGCTAGTCTTTCATCGTTTCTTTTTGGGGATGATAGCTACAGCTTATTTTTGGTTATTGACACTAGCGGGAGGTGTGGTTTTTGGTATAGCGCCAGCTAGTGCGACTATCATGAGTTTATTTGCAGAACATGGTTATTCTTACCGTGCCTATGGTTTTAAAGAGGCTTGGACTCTTTACAAGAGCAATTTTATCAAAAGCAATCTCAGTTTCTACACCTTTATGGGACTTGACTTGATCTTGATTTATGGTTTGTATCTCATGATCCAATTGCCGCATCAGACCATTATCCACTTGGCAGCAACTTTTCTGAATATCTTTCTGGTAGCCTTGGTATTTTTGGCCTATACAGTTTCTCTAAAATTGCAAGTTTATTTTGACTTATCCTATCAAAATACCTTAAAGCTTGCCTTTATCGGAATTTTTATGAGCTTGTCAGCAGTGGCCAAGGTTCTTCTTGGTAGCGTCTTGTTAGCCATCATTGGCTTCTATATGCCAGCCCTTATCATTTTTGTAGGGATTGGTATGTGGCATTTCTTTATTAGTGATTTATTGGAGCCTGTTTATGAAAACATTCATGAAAAATTGGCGTCCAAATAGAATGAAACAGTTTTGGCTTCATTCGCTCCTTAGAACCTATAGTTGGGTGATGATTGTCATCATTGCTAGTTTTGCTCTTTTGATTTCCTATGTAAACTGGGATAGTCGCGAAAAAGAAGCAAGACAGGTTTCCCAGCGGGTTTTGACTCGGACGGTGAGCGAGGTTGAGTATTATTATCGAGAATCAGCGCGTTCAGCCCAAAGTTTAGTAGATAATCAAGCGCGAATCGAGGGTATTTATAAGTATTTTAGCCTTAGTACACCAGATTATTTCTATTGGCAACTGGAGCGTAAGGCATCACCCTATATTTCTGTATCCATTTATGAAAATATCGATGACCTTTATGTGCGCAATGATTTTGTAACGGGTGTAGCCATTGTCTTGCAAGACTCGACAGAAGTTTATGTTTCAACTAGGGACAATCGTAGTGGTTACAAGGTTTCTGCAGACGCCTTTAAGCCAGATGCTAATAGTTTTGCCGTTCCCGTATCCGATCCAGTATCGGATCAAGCTCTTGGAGTTATTTATGTTTCTGTATCTTCCGATGTTTTTTATAAGGCTATTGACAATACCAGAGGAAATATCCCAATTGCTGTGAGCATAACCTCTCCTTTTGAAACGGAAATGTTTCACCAAGGTGAAAAAAGTGATCGAGAGGAATGGTTGCAAGACGAGACTGCTCATGGTTATCAGGTTCAGGTTGCTGTTCCACGAGGTTATGTCCTGAGTGGCAGTATCTCTAGCTCTGTCTTTATTCTTGCTTTGAGTCTCCTCTTTATCGTTATTTTATATGTAACCTTGAAAAAAACATTTTCGAAGTATCAAACACAGGTTGTTGACCTAGTGGAAACAATCCATGATATTGCGCAAGGGGAGCAGGGTAAAAGAATTGATCTCACGAAAAAAGACCAGGAATTGCTTTTAATCGCTGAGACGACAAATGATATGTTGGACCGACTGGAGAAAAATATCCATGATATTTACCAGCTTGAACTGAGTCAAAAAGATGCCCATATGCGCGCTCTACAAGCTCAGATAAATCCACATTTCATGTACAATACCCTCGAGTTTATACGGATGTACGCGGTCATGGAAAACCAAAATGAACTAGCGGATATTATCTACGAATTCAGTAGTCTCCTGCGCAACAACATCTCTGATGAGCGAGAAACAACATTAAAGCAAGAAGTGGAGTTTTGTCGGAAGTACAGTTATCTCTGTATGGTTCGCTATCCAAAATCCATTGCTTACGGATTTAAGATCGACCCTGACTTGGAAGAAATGCGCATTCCAAAATTCACCCTCCAACCCTTGGTGGAGAATTATTTTGCCCACGGAGTTGACCACAGAAGAACGGATAATGTTATCAGTATCAAGGCCTTGAAAAAAGAAGGCTATGTTGAGATTTTGGTAACCGATAATGGGCGTGGAATGCCTGCCGAAAAATTAGCAGAGATCCAGGATAAATTAGCTCAAAGAACCTTTGAACATATAGTGGATTATAGTGGGAAACGCCAGTCCATTGGGATTGTCAATGTGCATGAGCGCTTTGTGCTCTACTTTGGTGACCGGTATGATATCAGTGTAGAATCTGTTGAAAAAGAAGGTGTTCGCTATCAAATCACCATTCAAAACGAAGAGAAAGGATAAAGATGTATAAAGTACTTTTAGTGGACGACGAGTACATGATTACAGAAGGTCTCAAACGTTTGATTCCTTTTGATAAGTGGGATATGGAAGTCGTTGCAACAGCCAATCATGCTGATGATGCTCTGGACTACGTTCGAGAACATTCCGTCGATATTGTTATTTCAGATGTCAATATGCCTGACAAGACAGGACTTGAAATGATTGGGGAGATGAAGGAGTTGTTGCCAAATGCTTACTATATCCTCCTTTCAGGCTACCAAGAATTTGACTATGTCAAAAAAGCCATGAATCTCAATGTCGTTGATTATCTGGTCAAACCAGTCGATAAGGTTGAGCTTGAACGCTTGCTTGAAAAGATTGCCAGTCAGCTTGGTGAAAAATCTCATGAGCCCGAAATATTGAGTCAGCAACTCGATGAAGAAGCCTTCAAGACTCATCTCAGCCAAAAAGAAAACTGGTGGATTGGACTTTCAAAAGAAAAACAAGGGGATTTTGTTATTCCCTACTATGTTCTAGGTCAGGATTGGCAGATCGTCCTTGCAGATCAGGAATTTGAGGGCTTATTGGTCATGCCTTTTGAAGCACCTTATCAAATCAACTTTGAAAAGTGGAAGCGTGATGTTGAAAAGACTCTCTTTTATGGATCGGTCAATTTAGATCAGTCTGAAAGTCTCTTTTCTTATTACGAGCCCATCTATCGAGTGATTATTCAAGGAAATCTCCAGCAGATTATCGAGGAGTTGACCTTACTTGAGAAGATTGTCTTAGAAAACACACCGAGGGTATCCATTACCAAGCAGCTCTTTACCCAGTTTGTCATGGATGTTTTCCATCTTTTTGAACATCTGAAGGCAGACGACATGACAGATATTGTCAAAAACATCCATGCAATTACAACTTTTGAGGACTTAGTCGCTTATACCAAGGAAACCTTGACTTCCTTCTTTGGCCAATACCGCATGAATGAAAATGTAGTCAGTGTGCTAGAGGTCATTGGTAGAGACTACAAAAAAGAACTTTCCCTCAAGGATATCAGCAAGGACCTCTTTATCAATCCCGTTTATTTGGGCCAGTTGATTAAGAAGGAAACCAATTCCACTTTTGCGGAGCTTCTCAATAAGCAACGCATCAAGGCTGCCCAGCAACTCTTGCTATCTACTAATGATAGTATTGAGGATATTTGCTATACGGTTGGTTACAGTAATGTAGGCTATTTCTATAAGGTCTTTCGAAAACTATGTGGGAAGTCTCCTAAAGCCTACCGTAAACAGGTGGAAGCAAACTTGTAGGATTTGTTTTGCTTGTTAAAATATGCTATAATAAACTAAAAAAATATAAGGGGGTTGCTTTGATGAAAAAGAAACCAATCTATCTATGGGTATTACTGATTTTTTCAGCCTTACTCTCAGCAATGTCACTATTTGGAATCATATCTCCAGTACCTACTGCGGAGGGTATGAACAATCTAGAAACATCAGCATCAGGTGTTAATGCTACTTATGCTAAGGAGCTCGTTGCTTACACCATTAAGGTATCGGAGCATGGCCATTCAATCTTCAGCATTCTCTTGGTTGTCTTATCTGTTATTCTGGTTGTTGTGGCTTTGGTTTTCCTTATTCGTAAAAACCTTCAATTGGCTAACTACACTTATCTTGCTTATGTCTTCGTTGCCATCGTTGGTTCTATCTACAACTTTATCGGAGTTCAGGATGCGGTTTCACTTTTTACAGACCCTAACATCCGTATGGGAGCGGAGCTTGGTGCCAAAGGTTCAGCTATTTTTGGGATCGTACTCAATGTTATCTTCCTAGCAATCGTCTTCTATAAAATGTGGCGTCAGCAAAAAGAATTAACAGAAGCTCAAGAAGAGGAAGAACTTGCCTAAGAGTTGACAAAGCATAACTATCAAGATACAATCTTGGTAGTTATTTTTTATGATTCAAAAAAGGAGGAGAAAATGAAAAAAATTTCCTTAGTCTATATCAGTCTGAGCGGAAATACGGAGAGTTTCGTAACACGATTGAAGGCTTACCTATTAGAACAGTATGAGAATATTGAAGTAGAAAAAATTCATATTAAAGATTTGGTCAAGGAAGGAGAAGATTTCTTTGAAATGACCAACCCATATGTGGCTTTTCTACCGACTTATTTAGAAGGTGGCAATGGTGTTGACAATGGAGATGTGGAGATTTTGACGACTCCAGTAGGTGATTTTATCGCCTATGGAGACAATGCCAGTAAGTGTTTTGGTGTCGTAGGATCAGGCAACCGTAACTTTAACAACCAATACTGTTTGACGGCTAAACAATACAGCCAGCGCTTTGGTTTCCCTGTTCTAGCAGACTTTGAGATGCGTGGTATGCTGGGAGATATCAAGAAGGTTGCAGGGATTATTGCGGAACTCTATGAATTAGAAGCTTTGTAAGAGGCTAGATTTTCTGAGGAAGAGCATTATTCTATGGATAAAGGATTTACTCCAAAAGGGAACAAACGAAATGAATAAACTACAGAGATCATTTTTAAAGTATATAAAACGCAAACCAAGCTTCAAGGATATTATGCTATGCAGTGCCTTGCTACTATTAGCGATTGCTCTGCTACGGTTCTCTGAGAAAATTTTTGATGAAAATGTAGAACCACTTGGAACCATGGTATCCTTAGGGATTGTTATATTGGTGGGAATCATAGTTCTCAGGAAAAAATAGAAAAGGACTCGAGAAATACTATCTCGAATCCTTTTTTTATTTTCTGATGTCTTCAACAATTTCTTTTGAAATCATAATTCCCAAACGATATCCTTTATTGATGTAGTCGATGACATCGTTAATATTTTCTGTTGTTTGAATCTTTTCCTTGATAGTAGCGCGAAAAGATTCATCCTTTAACAGCTGTTCTTGTAGGAGTCTTTGTAGTTTTTCCTTTTCGTATTTGTTGATGAGAAAAAGAGCGACAAGACTGATGACAACTAAAATATAAGCATATTGGCTCATAAAGTCTCTCCCTAGTGATAAAGAAATTAATAGCAAGAGAAAAGCGAAAAAGATTTTTCGCTTTTCAAGTAATGACAATATAAAATCAGGCAAGTGATCGCTAATCTAAAATAGTAGATGTAATGCCCTCCGCCCCTAGTACCAAATAAAAGTCCTAGAGGTTTAGGATTGGTTGCTTAAATCGCTCTGTAATCCCGTAACTTTAAGATTGAGACGTCTTTCGGTAGAAATCGATAATATTTCTATCGAAAGACTAGTGAAGCGCCTAGCCAAACTCTGAATAGGATTTGGCGTTAGTTACTTAGACTGCATTACAATAAAGTGATTAAAAGCCTACGACATTCATTCAACCAAATCGATATTATTTGGTTAGGTGAATTAGTGAAGCGTTTAGGCAAATCGCCTCATTTACGACGTCATGGTCTCTAAATCGATTATATTTAGGGGCCATGACTAGTGAAGCAGTTAGCTAGTCCGCATAAAAGCGGCTAGCGTCTAACAATTAGGAACTTTAGTTCCAATAACTTCAAGATTACGACGTTTTAGGACATAAATCGTTCATATTTATGTCCTAAAACTAGTGAAGTGCCTAGCCAAAGTCCGAATAGGATTTGGCGTTAGTTACTTAGATTGCTTTGCAATCAAGTAACTTTGGCGATTTACATCTTCTCTGGTGCCTCTACACCCAACAAACGAAGTGCTTCTTTGAGGACAACTGCAGTTGCATAGCTGAGGGCTAAACGACTGTCGCGTTCTGGACTTTCATCCAAGATACGAGTGTGGGCGTAGTATTTGTTAAAGGCTTGGGCTAAGCTAATTGCAAATTTAGCAATGATAGAAGGTTCAAAGTTATCCGCCGCACGGTTGATAATACGTGGGAAATCTTGGATGAGTTTAATGATTTCCCAGCTTTCAGTATCATTCAAGCTATAGTTGGCATCTGCTTCAGGTTTGAAATCGGCTTTGCGCAAGATGGATTGGATACGAGCATAGGCGTATTGAACATAAGGACCAGTCTCGCCTTCAAAGGATACCATGGCTTCAAGGTCGAAGTCGTATCCATTTGTACGGTCAGTTTTAAGGTCATAGAATTTAATGGCTCCAACTCCAACAGCATGAGCAACCTGATCTTTATTTTCAAGTTCAGGATTTTTAGCTTCGATTTGGGCCTTGGCACGACTAACAGCCTCTGCAACTGTAGGCTCTAGCAAGATGACATTTCCTTTACGAGTAGAGAGCTTCTTCCCTTCTTTTGTAACCAAACCAAAAGGAACGTGAGTAATGTCGTCACTCCAGTCGTAGCCCATTTCTTGCAAGACAGCCTTGAGTTGTTTAAAGTGAGCAGATTGTTCTTGACCAACGACATAGATAGATTTAGCAAATTGATATTCGTTTTTACGGTAAAGGGCAGCGGCCAAGTCACGTGTGATGTAAAGAGTTGCACCATCAGATTTCTTGATAAGGGCTGGATGTTCAATTCCATATTTCTCAAGATTCACAACTTGGGCCCCTTCTGATTCGACCAAAAGTCCTTTTTCAGAAAGGATGTCTACAACTGCATCCATCTTGTCATTGTAGAAAGCTTCTCCGTTGTAGCTGTCGAATTCAACCTTCAATTCATTGTAAAGGCGGTTAAATTCCACCAAACTTTCATCACGGAACCATTGCCAAAGTGCGAGAGCTTCCTCGTCTCCATTTTCAAGTTTACGGAACCATTCGCGTGCTTCTTCATCCAAGCTAGGGTCATTTTCAGCTTCAGCATTGATGCGAACGTAGAGTTTAAGAAGTTCATCAATCGGATGAGCTTTTACAGCTTCTTCATCGCCCCATTTTTTGTAGGCAACAATCAGCATTCCAAACTGTTTACCCCAGTCTCCTAAATGGTTGACCTTGACTGTTTGATAACCGATTTTTTGGAAAATATGTGACAAGCTATCTCCGATAACAGTTGAGCGGAGGTGACCAATAGAGAATGGCTTAGCAATATTGGGACTAGACATGTCGATAACAACATTTTCTTGTTTACCAATATTTTGGTCAGCATAGTGTTCTTTTTCAGTGATAACAGCTTGTAATACTTGAGCAGAAATGGCATTTTTATCAAGGAAGAAGTTAACATAAGGTCCAGTAGCGACGACTTTTTCAAAGGCTTGGCTATTGATTTTTTCAGCGATATCTGCTGCAATCATTTGTGGAGCTTTTCTCTCAACTTTTGCTAGAGTAAAGGCAGGGAAGGCGATGTCTCCCATATCAGAGTTTTTGGGTTGTTCTAGTAAATTTAAAATAGCCTCTTGATCCAGGCTCTCAATGACGCTAGCCAATTCGTTAGCGATCAATTGTTTTGTATTCATTATAAACTCCTTTGGACTTTTCTTCTATTTTATCACAATTTTGAGGAATGATAAGAATTTTTTTGAAATATTCGGTTTTTTTGGTATAATGTTCTTATTAAATAGTTGAAAATGTTATAAATATTCACTCGAGAGGATGTTATGAGAAAAAGAGAACGCCATCAGTTAATCAAACAAATGATCACTGAGGAAAAATTAGGAACTCAAAAGGAGATCCAGGATCGGTTGGAAGCACGCAATGTTTTTGTGACGCAAACGACCTTGTCGCGTGACCTTCGCGAACTGGGCTTGACCAAGGTTAAGAAAAATGATAAGGTCTACTACGTACTAGCAAATGAGACAGAGAAGATTGACCTGGTTGAGTTCTTGTCCCATCATTTGGAAGGTGTAGCAAGAGCTGAGTTTACCTTAGTTTTGCACACTAAACTGGGTGAAGCTGCAGTTTTAGCCAATGTTGTCGATGCCAACAAGGATGAATGGATTTTAGGAACAGTTGCGGGTGCCAATACTCTCTTGGTAATCTGCCGAGATCAGCATGTTGCTAAACTCATGGAAGATCGTTTGTTAGATTTGATGAAGGATAGATAAGGAGGTTGGGACAAAAGTCCTAGCCTCTCAATTGTCTTTGGATTGTCGAGCAAGACGCAGTGGTTGAGTGGGCTCTACTACGCTGATTTCATCAGCTTTTACAACCCTACTCAACTGTGCGGAGGTGGGACGACGAAATCGAATTCTAACGAATTACCGATTTCTGTCCCACTCTCTATTTTTAACAAGGAGAGAATGGATGACGACAGAAAAATTATCACCTGGCATGCAACAGTATGTGGATATAAAAAAACAATATCCAGATGCTTTTTTGCTCTTTCGTATGGGTGATTTTTATGAGTTATTTTACGAAGATGCAGTCAATGCTGCCCAGATACTAGAAATTTCACTAACCAGTCGCAATAAGAATGCTGACAATCCTATTCCCATGGCTGGAGTTCCTTATCACTCAGCACAACAGTATATTGATGTCCTAGTGGAGCGTGGCTACAAGGTTGCCATTGCTGAGCAGATGGAGGATCCTAAGCAGGCAGTAGGGGTTGTTAAGCGCGAGGTTGTGCAGGTGATTACCCCTGGTACAGTCGTCGATAGTAGCAAACCAGATAGTCAAAACAACTTTTTGGTGGCTATCGACCGTGACGGTCAGCAATTTGGTTTGGCATATATGGACTTAGTGACGGGTGATTTCTATGTGACAGGTTTATTGGATTTTACCCTAGTCTGTGGTGAAATCCGAAATCTTAAGGCAAAAGAAGTTGTCATCGGCTATGCCTTAACTGAAGAGGAAGAACAGATTCTCAGCCGTCAAATGAATTTGGTGCTTTCTTATGAGCAAGAATTATTTGAAGACATACATCTGCTGGATCCACGCTTGGCGCCAATTGAACAAGCTGCCAGCAGTAAGCTTCTTCAGTATGTTCATCGGACTCAGATGAGAGAGTTGAATCACTTGAAGCCAGTTGTCCGTTATGAAATTAAGGATTTTTTGCAGATGGATTATGCAACCAAGGCTAGTTTAGATCTAGTAGAAAATGCTCGTTCTGGCAAGAAACAAGGGAGTCTTTTCTGGTTGCTAGATGAAACTAAGACTGCCATGGGAATGCGTCTTTTGCGCTCTTGGATCCACCGTCCCTTGATTGACAAGGATCGTATCCTTGAACGTCAGGAGGTTGTACAGGTCTTTCTGGATCATTTCTTTGAGCGCAGTGATTTGACGGAAAGCCTCAAGGGAGTCTACGATATTGAGCGCCTTGCTAGTCGTGTGTCTTTTGGGAAAAGCAATCCTAAAGACCTCTTACAATTAGCGATTACCTTGGGAAGTGTTCCACGAATTCGAGCAATTTTAGAAGGAATGGAGCAACCAGCTCTTGCCTATCTGATTGAACAATTAGATCCTATTCCTGAGTTGGAAAGTCTTATTAGCGCAGCCATTGCTCCTGAGGCTCCTCACGTGATTACCGAAGGTGGTATTATTCGGACTGGCTTTGACGAGACCTTGGACAAGTATCGTCGGGTACTGAGAGAAGGAACCAGCTGGATAGCTGAGATTGAGGCTAAGGAAAGAGAAAATTCTGGCATCAATACTCTCAAGATTGACTACAATAAAAAAGATGGTTACTATTTCCATGTGACCAACTCGCAGCTCGGTAATGTTCCAGCCCACTTTTTCCGTAAGGCTACGCTAAAAAACTCGGAACGTTTTGGGACAGAGGAGTTGGCGCGTATCGAGGGAGAAATGTTAGAAGCGCGTGAGAAATCAGCAAACCTAGAGTACGAAATTTTTATGCGGATCCGTGAGGAGGTTGGCAAGTATATCCAACGCCTGCAAGCCCTAGCCCAGGGAATCGCTACTGTCGATGTCTTGCAAGGTTTGGCAGTGGTAGCAGAAAATCAGCACTTGATTCGGCCAGAGTTCGGAGAGGATTCACGAATTGACATCCAAAAGGGACGTCACGCAGTTGTTGAGAAGGTCATGGGAGCCCAAACCTATATTCCCAACAGCATCCAAATGGGTGAAGATACTAGTATCCAGCTGATTACAGGGCCTAATATGAGCGGGAAGTCAACCTATATGCGTCAGCTAGCTATGACAGCAGTCATGGCCCAGATAGGATCTTATGTTCCGGCAGAAAGTGCTCACTTGCCTATCTTTGATGCGATTTTTACCCGTATCGGGGCAGCAGATGACTTGGTGTCAGGTCAGTCAACCTTTATGGTCGAGATGATGGAAGCCAATAATGCCATTGCACATGCGACTGAGAATTCTCTCATTCTCTTTGATGAGTTGGGACGCGGAACAGCAACCTATGATGGCATGGCCCTGGCCCAAGCGATTATCGAGTATATCCATGAACATATCGGAGCCAAGACTCTCTTTGCAACTCACTACCATGAATTGACTAGCTTAGAATCTAGTCTGGAACATCTGGTTAACGTTCACGTGGCTACACTGGAGCAAAATGGTCAGGTTACCTTCCTTCACAAGATCGAAGCAGGACCAGCAGACAAATCATACGGTATTCACGTAGCTAAGATCGCTGGATTGCCTAGTGACTTGCTGAAAAGAGCAGATGAAATTTTAACGCAATTAGAGAGTCAAGGTCAGGAAAGTCCTGCTCCAATGAAACAAACACATGCAGTTTCTGAACAAATTTCCCTATTTGACTCGGCGGAAGAAAATCCTATCCTAGCAGAATTGGCTAAAGTAGATGTGTACAACATGACACCGATGCAAGCCATGAACCTCTTGTTAGAATGGAAACGAAAATTATAAGCAAAAACCCACTCAGTCCTGTGAGTGGGTTTCTGTTGTATTATTTCTTCTGAGCCAATAATTGGTTGATGTGGGCAACCTTCTTTGATTCTCTTTTATAGAGAATCGCCCAAATGATGAGATAGACGATGGCAAACTCTGGGATGAGTTGAAGGATGAAAGTCCAGCGAAGTGGAAACCAACCTGCCAGAATTGCTAGAGGAACAAAACCTAATAGCATTAGGAAGAAGTGAGTGACAGTCGCACGAAGAAGGCTCCAGTCTTGAGCGAATAGACGGCTACCAAAACTAAAGAGGACTCCGATAGCTGCCCAGATGATAGAACAGTAGAGCAAAACTAGAGCGCCATGTACCTGTTGTTGGATCATGAATTGGCCAATCAAAGAGTTGGGGCTAAGTGGTGCATAGTTGCTTGGTGAATAGATAAAAGAAAAGATAATAGATAGGATGAGGCCGATGAGGATACCAGTTGTGGCATCGTGGAAAATTTGTTTTTTCATAGTTCTAATTTCTCCTTAATAGCTTTGAGGTAACGGCGAGATGAGTAGGTGAAACTGTCATTTTTTAGATAGATTTCAATCAAGCCGTTAGAGGTTAGTTTTAGATGACTAATAGCATCGATGTTGACAATTTCCGATTGGGAAATTTGGATAAAGGAAGCAGGTAGAATTTCACTTGCTTGGTAAAGACGAATGTCGAGCGCATAGGTTTGGCTATCCGTTTCAGCTAAGACTTTGCGATTTTCAATATATATACGTTGAATCTTACTAATCTGAATCAAGTAGACCTGGTCTTGGAATTTTCCTTTAAGAGTTTCGTTTTGATCCAGTGATTGAACAAAGTCTTGAACTTTTTGAATTCTAGGGGACAAAGATGGTGCTTCTATGATGATTTGTTCTTCTGCATATTGTTGATCAATGTCAAGTCTGACTTTCATATTTTCTCCTTTGTAAAGTTGTAATAGAGATCTCTTACTTACAAATCTATTAAACACCATTTTGTTGACAATTACAAGAAGCTTTGTCTATGTGGTCGGTTGAAGAGTCTATCTGGCAGGTGACCGCTTTCATAGAATTTTTAGAGTAAAGAAGTCAAAAAATAAGAAGAAATATATTGACAAAAATAGAAAAAACGTGGTACAATAATAGACGGTACTTTTTACTTTTGGTCTCTCAAGAGTGTACAGGGACGT
>OCLG01000068.1_pt1 | contig 60041 bp, 46 predicted proteins | sample 1548111 | NCBI WGS metagenome assembly OCLG01 (sample SAMN05301508, study PRJEB22388) | human oral metagenome | isolation source: Infant 2 DOL 28 oral | host: Homo sapiens | place: USA: Pittsburgh, Magee-Womens Hospital of UPMC | collected 2013/2014 | reverse complement strand
TAACAGTTTGATCACCTGTAAGTGTTGCTGTTGAGCCATCTGGGAACGTTACTTTCGTTGTGCCGTCTTGACCTACTTCTGCTTTAGATCCTGGGTTCGCTGCTTCTACTGCTTTCTTAACTGCTGCTTTTTCCGCATCAGTCAAGTTCGCTGTATCTTTAACCGGTGTCTTAGCGGCTGGTTCTTTAAGACCATTTGCATCTGCTGCTTTAACTGTCTTATCGCCTGAAAGTGTTGCTGTTGAACCATCTGGGAACGTTACTTTCGTTGTGCCGTCTTGACCTACTTCAGCTACTGATCCTGGGTTGGCTGCTTCTACTGCTTTCTTAACTGCTGCTTTTTCATCATCAGTCAAGTTTGCTGTGTCTTTAACTGGAGTCTTAGTTTCTGGAGCTTTAAGACCGTCTGCGTCTTTAGCTTTCTCTTCTGCTTTAACTACAGTTTGTGCTGATGTGTTGTTTGAAGCATCTTTTGCTGTCACAGAGACGGTTTGACCTTCTTCCAAGCCACTTACTGGAACACTGAAGTTGCCATCTTTGTCAGCTGTTGCGGTTGCTTTAGTGCCATCTGGAAGAGTGACTTCTACGGTTGAACCTGCTTCTGCTGTACCTGTAACTGCTTTATCTCCAGCTTTAACTGGGTTCACACTTGGTGCGTCTGGTGCTTTGGTATCATCGGCTTTCGCTACTGTTGCTGTAGTTGGTGCTGATGTGTTGTTTGAAGCATCTTTTGCTGTCACAGAGACGGTTTGACCTTCTTCCAAGCCACTTACTGGAACACTGAAGTTGCCATCTTTGTCAGCTGTTGCGGTTGCTTTAGTGCCATCTGGAAGAGTGACTTCTACGGTTGAACCTGCTTCTGCTGTACCTGTAACTGCTTTATCTCCAGCTTTAACTGGGTTCACACTTGGTGCGTCTGGTGCTTTGGTATCATCGGCTTTCGCTACTGTTGCTGTAGTTGGTGCTGATGTGTTGTTTGAAGCATCTTTTGCTGTCACAGAGACGGTTTGACCTTCTTCCAAGCCACTTACTGGAACACTGAAGTTGCCATCTTTGTCAGCTGTTGCGGTTGCTTTAGTGCCATCTGGAAGAGTGACTTCTACGGTTGAACCTGCTTCTGCTGTACCTGTAACTGCTTTATCTCCAGCTTTAACTGGGTTCACACTTGGTGCGTCTGGTGCTTTGGTATCTGCTTGACTAACGGTTTGCCCTGGTTTCAACGTTGCTGTTGAACCATTTGAGTAGGTTAGTGTTGTAGTACCATCATTTCCTACTTCAACCTTAGTTGCAGTTTTGTTCGTTGTTTCTACAGCTTTCTTAACTGCATCTTTTTCTGGTTGGGTTAGGCTTGATGGATTTTTAACTGGTGTAACTGTAGGTGCAGTTGGTTCAATTGTAAATACTGAATTTGCTGGAATGACATCTGTACTTCCATCTTTATAAGTAACAGTTACATTAGTTCCATTTAACGTAACACTATCAATTTTATCGCTGAAAGTTGGGTTAGCATCTTTAACAGCTTTTTCAATAGCACTCGCTTCTGGAACAGTGTTTGATGTGATAGGTGTTGATGGAGCTACTGCAGTATACTTGAATGTTTGTGGTTTCCAAACAAAACGAATACGGCCAGGTGCACCTGTATCACCAGCAGCTCCTACGTTATCATAATTTGTATTTCCAGCTAAATCTTCAGCATAGACATAACGAGTTATTCCTGTACCATCTTTGTAAGATCCATTTGGAATATTTGCTGTTAATTTAATGATAGCCGGATTTGTTTCAGTAGCTGTTGTTTCTGAACCAAATCTGTTTGCTTTTAAGTATAAAGCACTCTTCGTTTTACCATTTAGATATCCAGCATCTTCTGTTCCTAAACCTGTACGATTATCTTGAGCAAATACTAGATATGCTTTAGCAATTTTACCTGAGTTATCAGTAATTTTTAGTTCGATATTATTTTCTTCACCTGAATATACATAGATAATTTGGTTAGCTTTATCATCATACGGAATATTTACTACTGGACGAACTGTTTCTTTTACAGTTACAGTTGTAGCATCTGATTTGTTATTTGCAGCATCTGTTGCTGTGACACTAATTTGATCATCAGCACTCAAAGCTGGAACTGTGATTGAAAACTCACCATTGTCACCTGCTTTTGCAGAGGCTTTTTGTCCATTTTGAAGGGTTACTTCTACGGTTGATCCTGCTTCTGCTGTACCTGTAATGGCAGTAGCGCCTGCCTTAACTGGGTTTACAGTTGGTGCTTCTGGTGCTGTTGTATCTGGCACTGTAGCTGATGTCGGTGTGGACTTGTTACCTGCATCGTCTGTTGCTGTTACAGATACTTTATCGCCTTCTTTCAAGGCACTTACTGGTACACTGAAGTTTCCATCTTGATCGGCTTTAGCAGATGCTTTAGTGCCACCTGGAAGAGTAACTTCTACTGTTGAGCCTGCTTCGGCTGTACCTGTAATGGCTGTAGCGCCTGCTGTAACTGGGTTTACAGTTGGGGCTGCTGGTGCCGTTGTATCTGGCACTGTAGCTGATGTCGGTGTGGACTTGTTACCTGCATCGTCTGTTGCTGTTACAGATACTTTATCGCCTTCTTTCAAGGCACTTACTGGTACACTGAAGTTTCCATCTTGATCGGCTTTAGCAGATGCTTTAGTGCCACCTGGAAGAGTAACTTCTACTGTTGAGCCTGCTTCGGCTGTACCTGTAATGGCTGTAGCGCCTGCTGTAACTGGGTTTACAGTTGGGGCTGCTGGTGGTGTTGTATCTTTTACTTTAAATACATACTTCAGTAACTGTCCACCACTTCTAAGTGTTACAGTGTTAGCTCCCGAGTTATATGTTTCTGCTCTATCAGAATTAACTTCCTTAAGTGTATATCCTTTTGCTTTTATTTTCGAAATAGCTTTTTGTACTGCTTCAACAGAGTTCAAGTGAATAACTTCATCTCTATTTCCAGGAATCGCACTACTTGCTGCGAGCTCATGACCCGCTTCATCATAGAAGGTTACTTGTACAATTTGTGGTGCAGTAAACTCAAATTTTTCAATTTGCACACGTTGCAAGTTGGTACCCGAACCCGTACTTCCTAAGAATGACAATGCATAAGTTGCATTTGAGTTGTTAAGAGCAGTCTTAGCACTTGGTTCCATGATTGAAGCATTCGCAGTCTTCAAATTAGTTGACCATTTTTCAGAACCGTAAGTTACAATAAACTCTTTTGATTGACCTTTATATTCAATTTTAAAGTCTACCCATTGACCATTTGGTTTTGGATTTAGAGCTTTTACTGCTGAGCTACTTGTCGTTACCCTACCAGCAGCATTTGATGAGTAGAATGAACCGAAGGCATTTGTTCTCCAAGCATTTCCACCGTATTTTGGATCGGCTGATGCGTTTTGTTTAGCATTTGGGGTGCCTTCATTAAACCATGAGTCCAGTTTGAAACCAAAGGCATTTTTGATAGTTCCCATACCAATAGACGCACCTGATTGGCCAATAGTATCTACATTACCTGTATGGAAGACGAAGCCGACTCCATCACCACCTGGACGACCACCTACAGTATGACCTTCGTATTTATCACCAATATCTACCTTACCAGTAAAGGTAAAGTCTTCCCTAGGATCAATTTAAAAACGAAGGTAAGCACTACCAACTTGACCTGACACGTCATCTGTTAATTTAATTGTGCCAGACGTTTCATCATAATTTGCCGTACCACCTTCTTTAAAGAAACTATCAAAGTTATCTTTCGTTACTGTGACACGATCAAGTCTTGTTTCATCAACTGAACGTGATGTTCCTTCAGAAGTCGCACGTTTGTTTCTGACTTTAGGAGTTTCTGAAGAATCTGTAGTTTCTTCAGATGCTGCTTCAGTTGTTGTTTCAACTGTTGCTTCAGTAACTTCCTTCACGCTTGCCACTGCTTGATTCAAGCGTTCAACACTTTGGTTGACTTGTTCTTGGCTTGCAGTTCCGTTCGCAACTAATGCTTCAGCTTCTGCAATTGCAGCTGTTACTTCAGCTTTAACCGAAGCTTCTTGACCTTCCAAGCTTTTAGCTTTAGCTTGTACTAAAACAGCTTCTAGTTGAGACTTGTCAACAGAAACTGCAGTTGTTACAGAATTTGCTTCTACTGGAGCAGTCTCTGCTGGGCTAGTTGCTGCTGGTGCCGCATAGGTAGGCGCCTCTGCAGTAGGTTCAGCTTGTGTTGCTGAAGTTGTAGCTTCTGCCTTAGCTTCTACATTATCAGCGTGAACCGTTGGAGTAGCTAAAGTTGCTCCAACTGCAAATACTAGCGAACAACCAAACAAGAAATGTTTTCCTTTTTTGATCATCCGCCAGTTCTTTTGTTCCGCATTTTTACGGTTAAAATACATCACGTATCTCCTTTTTTATTTTTGTAATATTGTATTTCACATACAGAACCATTATAACTTATTCGCTTTCAATATTCAAATTATTTGTTTTATTTTTTAAAAAAGTTCTATTTTATATAAATACATATGCTTGGTATCCTTTTCAACCTATAAATACAAGTATTTTTGATGTGAAAATAAGATTGATTAGTCCTGAAAAACATTGAAAATAGTGATTTTTTGTCAATTTTTATTTTATACGTTTTTTAAAAACTTATTTTTGTTTTATTTGTAATTATTTACAATTTTTTTACAAAAAGGATTTATATCAGATCTAAAAACATTTTAGTTTCTATTTTCTAAAATAAGAGAATATTCACTCCATAAAAAAGGCGGTGGGACAGAAATTGATAGACCAAAGTCTCGATTTCGTAGTCCCAGCCCCGCGAGGATGATTAGAAGCTTTTTGGAGTCCAAAAGACGAACAAAAAGTTCAATCAGCTACCGCGTCAAAGTTTGATTCCTAATAAAAAATGAGGTCGGGATCTTTTGTCCCAACCTCCAGTATATAAATTTATTTCACTTCAAATCCTTCTGCAACTGCGTTCGCAAAGTTTTCTTCAACGATGCTTGCGCAGTGGTCACAGATGACTGCATGGTAGCTACGTTCTGCTGTACTTGGGTCGATACGACGGCAACGGTCACATACTTCACCTGCAGCGCGTTCAACTGTGAAGGCTACATCTTCAAAGGCTACTGCACCTTCTGGAGCTGGTCCTTCTGCGATAGTCAATTCTGAGACGATCAAAAGTTGAGCAACATTGCTATCAACAGCCCCAAGAAGAGTTTTCACGACTTCGTTTGGGTAAACTGTCAAGTGAGCTTCAAGGGATTTACCGATGACTTTTTCATTACGAGCTTCTTCCAAGGCTTTTTGAGCTTGTCCACGGAAGTCCATGAAGGCTGCCCATGTGTCCAAGATTTCCTCTTGGTTCGCAAAAGTTTGAGCTTCTGGCAATTCTGACAATTGAACAAAGTCTTCAGCTTCAAACTCAAGATATGACCAGATTTCTTCTGCAGTGTGAGGAAGGATTGGAGTCAAGAGTTTGGTGATTTTTACAAGGATATCGTAAAAGACAGTTTGCATTTGACGGCGTTCCAATGATTTGGCACCTTCGATGTAGACAACGTCTTTGGCAAAATCAAGGTAGAAGGCTGACAAGTCAACGTTGATAAAGTTCACTAGTGCTTTATAGATTGTCAAGAATTCAAAGTTGGCATAAGCATCACGAATGGTCTTAACAAGCTGGTTAAAGCGGATGGTCATGTACTTATCAACAGAACGAAGTTCTTCGTAAGCCACTGCATCCTCAGCTGGGTTAAAGTCAGATGTGTTAGCAATCAAGAAACGAAGGGTATTACGGATCTTACGGTAAGTCTCAGAGACTTGGCTCAAGATATCCATAGAGATACGCACGTCGTTGCTTGAGTCAACACTTGTTACCCAGAGACGCAAGATTTCAGCACCAAATTGTTTCTCAACATCGCTTGGAGCAATGGTATTTCCAAGAGATTTAGACATCTTCTCACCTTTACCGTCAAGGGCAAAACCTTGTGACAAGATTTGTTTGTATGGTGCTACACCATGGTTGGCAACAGATGTGATGAGTGAGGAGTTGAACCAACCACGGTATTGGTCAGAACCTTCAAGGTAGAGGTCAGCTGGGTATTTGAGTTCTGGACGGTTAACCACAACCCCGTTCCACGAAGAACCTGAGTCAAACCAAACGTCCATGATGTCTGTTTCTTTCTTGAATTCACCATTTGGTGAACCTGGATGTGTAAATCCTTCTGGCAAGAGGTCTTTAGCATCACGTTCCCACCAGATGATGGAACCATGCTCTTCAAAGAGTTGAGCTACATGCTCAATCGTTTCAGATGTCATGATTGGTGTGCCGTCTTCAGCATAGAAGATCGGAAGTGGAACACCCCAAGCACGTTGACGAGAGATAACCCAGTCACCACGGTCACGAATCATGTTGTAAAGACGGACTTTACCCCATTCTGAATGGAATTTCACTTTTTCAATTTCATCCAAGATTTCTTGACGGAATTTAGATACAGAAGCAAACCATTGAGGCACTGCACGCCAGATGATTGGTTTTTTCGTACGCCAGTCAAATGGGTATGAGTGAGAGATTTCTTCTTGAGCAAGAAGGAGGTTGCCTAGTTTCTCGATAACAGTTGGAACCACCTTGTCATAGAATTGACCTTCGAACTCAGCGCCAGCATTAGCCATCATGATTCCGCGTTCGTTAACTGTCACAGCAACTTCAAGACCATTAGCCACACCAACATTGTAGTCGTCCTCACCAAAACCAGGAGCTGTATGGACGATACCTGTACCAGAGTCAGTTGTAACGTGGTCACCAAGGATAACGAGTTCATCTACTGCAGTATCCCATGGGTGTTCTGTCACGATATGGTTCAATTCTTGGCCACGATAAGTCGCCAAAACTTGAACATCAGTCCAGCCAAATTTCTCAGACAAGCTGTTCAACAATTCAGCAGCAACCACAAACTTACGAGTTTCACCAGCAGGTTGAACCAAAACGTAGTCAATATCCGCACCAACAGTCAAACCACGAGAAGCCGTGATAGTAAATGGAGTTGTTGTCCAAACAACGATGTAAGTATCAGTGTCTAACACACCTTTGCCATCCTTGACCTTATTGGCATAGTAAAGTGATGTTGAAACCAAGTCATGGTATTCAATCTCTGCTTCAGCAAGAGCTGACTCAGATGACCATGACCAGTAAACTGGCTTGGCACCACGGTAGATATAGCCCTTGTTAGCCATCTCGCCGAAGACACGAATTTGCGCTGCTTCATAGTCAGGGGTCAAAGTTACATATGGATTTTCCCAGTCACCAGAAACACCTAAACGTTTGAAGTCTTCGCGTTGTTTATCTACTTGAGAAAGAGCGTATTCACGGCAAAGTTTCAAGTATTCAACCAAATCCATCTCTTTGCGTTTGACACCCTGTTTTGCCAAAACTTGCTCGATTGGTAGTCCGTGTGTATCCCAACCTGGGATGTAAGGTGCATAGAATCCTGACATTGATTTTGAACGAACAATGATATCTTTTGAAATCTTGTTCATAGCGTGTCCAACGTGGATATTTCCGTTAGCGTATGGAGGGCCATCATGAAGAGTGAAATGAGGTTTTCCTTCATTTAATTCTTGACGGCGTTGGTACAATTTTGCTTCTTCCCATTCTTTTTGCCAAACTGGCTCTTTAGTTGGAAGGCCTGCACGCATTGGGAAGTCAGTTTTCCCAAGATTTAAAGTTTCTTTGAGTTTCATGATATCTCCTTTTTTATATAGACAAAATAAAAACCACGACTCGCTAAAAAGGACGAAAATCGTGGTACCACCTTTGTTCGGAAAAAGAACTAGTCTTTCTCCCTCTTTTCCCGTAACGTGGGCAACGTCAAATCCTACTAACTTCAGACTTGATAACTTGAGAGGATAATCTAATCAACAGGGACTGTAGGACTTCCACCATCGCCTACTCGCTGTAAATATGTTTGGTTAGATCTTGTTCTCAGATTTTCTTTCTTATAAAAGATCAATAGATTCTGTCAAGGGTGCTGGTTGAGAATCTTGGTTTGAAGAAACGACTCCTTCTACTACTGAGCTAGCAGTATCTGGAACTGTTTCTTTTTGTGATTCAGCCAATTCTCGATTAGCTGCTTCAATGCGAGCTTGGAGCTCTGCTACTTCCTCTGGTGAAAACTGACGAGTCATGTCAATTGGTTCTTCATCATGATATCCAGTTACATCTTCACCCAAAACTTCTCCGACAACTTCTTTAAAAGCTTCGTCACTTGTTTGAAGGTAAGTTGCTGTCGGACGCAAAATTTCTTCCCAGTCAGAAGAGTCTACAATGGCCAATTGACTCTCAATCGTAGATTTCAAACGTTGATGGAAGACACGACTCTTATTTTTTAATTCTTCCGTCTCTACTGCAACCTTCTTAGCATTATCCGTAGCTTGACGCAAGATTTCATTAGCCTTATACTTAGCTTCATCAAGCAGACGCTGGGCATCTTGTTCAGCCTGTTTAAGAATATTTTGAGAGCGTTCATTAGCAGCTTGTTTGACACGTTCTGCAGTATCTTGAGCAATCAATACAGACTGGCTCAATGACTCCTTAATCTCATCGAAATAAGACAAACGTTCCTCTAAATTTTTAATGTGTTGCTCTTTTTCATGGTTACTACGAACAAGCGTTTCATAATCACGAACAACAATATCTAGAAATTCATCAACTTCTTCAGGATTAAAACCTCTAAACTTGGTACTAAAGGTTTTATCCTTGATTTCTAACGATGTAATTGGCATATTTTTCCTCACTTACTTAATAAAAAATAGAATCATTCAATGGTTCTGGTTCTTGCTCGCTTGTCACTGTTCTTTTAGGAAAATCATCAGTAAAAGACGAAAGACGTTCTTCTAATCTTTTGATATAGACTTCAGTTTCATCCTTGTAACGGACTAGTTCCTCATAGTCAAAATAAATCTTATCCAAAAATTCGTCAACTTCTTCCTTATTATAGCCTCTGAATTTAATGGAGAAAGCTTTATCAATAATTTCTTGTGGTGTAATCGACATTTTTCTTCTCACTTACTTAGTAGTAATTGGACTGTTATTTTTTTCTTATCCTTTTTGGTTTGACCATTTTCTTTGAGTAAGATAATCCGTCCAAAGCGTCTGACACTTACTAAATCACCTAACTTAACTTGGTAGTCAGATTTTTCAACCAGATGGTAATTTACCTGAACATATTTTCTTTCTAATAAATCAGCTGTCTGCGAGCGAGACAATTTCAGAACATTTGACAAGAAAGCATCCAAGCGCATACTCGGAACTAAAACTTCCTTTTCCTGATAATCACTCACGGCTTCTACCAATTCTTCAAAAGATACGACTTCTAGTTTGACAGGCAATCTAGCAATCTTTTGAATCCCATCTTGAAAGAGAGAAGTGAATTTTTGGTCCACAATGATTTGGGCTCTATTCTCCGTAACTAAAATATCACCAAACAATTTGCGATCAATTCCCAAACGATTCAGAACAGTTCCTAAAATATTGGCATGTGTCAATTGGTCGAACTTACTAGAATAAACAATCTCAAGCAATTCCATTTCAAAATCCATCAAAGTCGGTATGAAATAATCTGGTGCAAGAAGCACACGACTATACTCACTAGGTACAAAATCGTTGCTTGAAAAAACTTGAATTCCTTGATGATTCCCCAATGTCTTTAAAATAAAGACCTGATGGGGGTTGATAAAGGGAGTAAGGATGGGAGCGTAGTGCTCTTCTACCTGCCTAAGCCACTCCAATCCCTTATCAATGAAAGGAATATCCTCGACTGAGAAATGCTGATAAATATCTTTTCTCATGCTAGTATTAAAAGAAAACGGATCAGATAGTTACCGACTAAATGAACTAAAATGACAGCCACCCAAACTGTAAAATCAAAACTACCAACCCTTAGCGGCAAACGTCTCAAGGGTTGAAGGATCGGTTTGACTAAGCTAGTTAACAAACGACCTAATGCTGTATCATAAGCATTGGGTAACCAAGATAATAGAGCAAAAGCTACAAGTATCCATGAATAGATAGTCGCAGCATTCTGTATTAAACGAATTAGAAAAATCATTACTTCACTCGATTTCTCTTCATATCAAAATCAAACTCTTCACCGTGAGAACCATCAGGCAAGCGAATGTCTTCAATATTAACCACAACTCCTACTGGTGTCAAAAGATACATAGTATTTGCAACTTTTCTCAATTCACCAGCTAGCACATGGCGAGCTCCATCTAAGTAATCTAGACAGCGGCGTGCTTGTACTTCAGTCATATATTGGAAGTCAATGAGAATACTTTCGTTGCCTGCCAACAAATCAACGATATCTGTTGCATCTTCGTAGCGACGAGGATAACGAACATCAATAGTTACCTTTTCTGTGCTACGATGGCTCTGCATCGCCAACTCTTGCTGACGAGCATGAAGGCGCGTAATATTTTTCTCTTTAGAATTCACTTGTGAAGATTGTGGTGACTGTTGAGCTCGTGGAAGTTCTTCCTTTGGAGCCGAAACTGAAGTTAAGGTTTGTTCAGACTTTAATTCAGCAACGCTTGGTGCCACCTCTTCTCCATCTTCAGTGAAATAATCTATAAACTTATCAAATTTATCTTTTAGTGACATGGTTATTTCCTATTTAAAAAATGCTGTACCGATTCGAACGAAAGTTGAACCACATTGAATCGCTTCTTTGAAGTCTCGACTCATACCCATACTTAGTTCGGTCATCGGCATATTAGGGAGATGTTTTTCTTGAATGGTTTTTTGCAATTCTTGCGTTTCTTTAAATATGTCTAGTAACTCTTGACTAGTTGCTTCAAATGGAGCCATGGTCATCAGACCTACATACTCAATCTGGTCTAATTCTGAAAGTTCTGGTAAGAGAGCTAACAATTCTTCTTTCGAAAAACCGTGCTTACTTTCTTCCTTAGAAATATTTACTTGCAAAAAGCACTTAATCTTGTGGTCCGCTCGTTTTTGAATTTCCTGAGCTAGCTTTAAGGAATCTAAAGCATGAAAATAATCCACATAAGAAAGCACTTCCTTGACTTTACGTCTCTGTAAGGTTCCAATCAAATGCCAGGTAAGATTCTGATCACTCAGAGCATGATACTTGTCAAGAAATTTATCAACACGGTTCTCACCAATGTGTTGCACTCCTTGCGAAACCAAAGCTGAGGCTGTTTCAACATCTACATATTTGGTCACCGCAATCACAGAAACCGAATCGTTTTCACGACCGGCTTCCTGAACTGCATTCGATATCTGTTGAAAAACAAGGTTCGTATTTTCTTTTAAATTCATCTTCATTAACGATTTTTAAAGAATGGTGGTGTTTCCAACTCGTCTTCATCTGTCGCTGTTGGAACTTCAAAACGTTCCACTGGAGAAACAACTGGTTCTCCTTGACGAACGATGGCATCGCGTCTCAAGTCCCAGTCACCAAAGGCTGATGTCTTTGGTGCTTCTTGACGGCGATAACTTGGAGTTGGAATTTCTACTGTATCAGCCATATCAAAATTACGATCAAAAGTTTGTGCATGGCTAGTTCGAGCAGGTTCACGGTGTGTTGCTTGGCGTGGTTGAGCAGTTACAACTTTCTCAACTTTGTCCTGACGTACTCCTGTCGCAACAACTGTCACGCGGATTTCGTCTTTCATTGTCTCATCAATAGATGTTCCAAGCCAGATGTTAACACCATGACCAGCTGCTTGGTTCACAATTTCTGATGCTTCTTCAGCCTCAATCAAAGTCAAGTCCAAGCCACCAGTTACGTTGACAATCACATCTTCTGCTCCATCGATAGTTGTTTCAAGAAGTGGTGAGTAGATTGCTTTACGAGCAGCTTCTACAACACGTTCTTCACCGCTACCGATACCAATCCCCATAAGGGCATTACCTTTATTGGCCATAACAGTCTTAACGTCTGCAAAGTCCAAGTTAATCAAACCAGGATTTGTAATCAAATCTGTAATCCCTTGTACACCTTGACGAAGAACGTTGTCTGCTTCACTCAATGCTTCAAGAAGTGGAGTTTTCTTGTCAACGATTTCTAGCAAGTTGTTGTTTGAGATAATCAAGAGTGTATCAACATGCTCACGAAGTTCGTTAATCCCTTCGATAGCAAATTGTCCACGTTTGCTTCCTTCAAAACCAAATGGACGAGTTACAACACCTACTGTCAAAGCTCCGAGGCTTTTTGCAATACGAGCGATAACTGGTGCAGCACCTGTACCAGAACCACCACCCATACCAGCAGTGATGAAGACCATATCAGCACCGCTGATTGCTTCTGTCAATACTTCTTCGCTTTCTTCTGCAGCTTTACGACCAACTTCAGGTTGACCTCCTGCACCAAGTCCGCGAGTCAATTTAGGACCGAGCTGAATAACTGTCTCAGCTTTTGTACTGCTCAAAGCCTGTACATCTGTGTTAGCTGCGATAAACTCAACGCCAGAAACGCCTTCGTCAACCATACGGTTGATGGCATTTCCACCACCACCGCCGACACCGATTACTTTAATGACTGCACCTTGTGCAGCTGCTGTATCAAATGAAAATGTCATATTTATATTCCTCTATTTTATTCGTCAAACATGCTTCCAATCAAGCTACGGAAACGATCCGTTAATTTACCTTTGCTCTTTTCTTCAGATTGAAGAGGAGCTACTGGTTCAACAGATTGAGTTGTTTCAGGCTCAGGAGTTGTCACTGTATTAAATACTGGTCGTGGAGAAACAGGTGAAACTGGTTGAGCTGAACTTCTAAAGTCAATCGGTTGGTGGCGTAAACTTTCGTCACCTCGAATTGCTCGTTGTGCCAAAACATTCACTTCAGTAAGACTACCAGCGAATTCTGACAAGCTGATGACATGAGCGAAAGCAGGATTGCGAATACCTACTTGATTTGGTACAAATAACTTAACTCGTACTCCAAATACTTCTTGGGCCAATTCAACGACACCTGGAAGAAGGGCATTCCCACCAATTAAGACAATACCTCCTGGCAAGTCTAACAGGTGACGTCTTTCCAAGTCTTGCTTAATTTGCTCAAAAATGTGCTTAAGTCTTGCTGAAATAATCTCAGCCAAGTATTCTTCAGTTACTTCAACTGGTTCAACTTCACCGATCACTTCAACTTGGAAAGTTTCCTTGCTAGCTAGCGGTGGATAAGCTTCCCCATAGTTCAGTTTTAGACCTTCTGCAATTTTCTTAGATGTCTTAAGAACTTTTGAAATGTCTTTTGTGACATAATCGCCACCCTCTTGGTTGACATTTGTGTATTGAAGTTCTTGGTTGCGAATAGTGGCAACAGTCGTTTGACCACCACCCATGTCGATAACAGTCGCACCAAACTCACGTTCACCTTCATTCAAGACAGAGTGAACCATTGCAAGAGGTGAAATAATCACGTTATCGACTTGAACGCCTACACGCTCAACAGTTTTACGAAGATTGTGAAGGATCGTACGTGGGCCAGTGTACAAGAGACCGCGCATTTCCAAACGCACACCCATCATCCCTCGAGGATCACGAATTCCTTGGAATCCATCTACGACAAATTCCTCTGGAATAAAGGTGATAACTTCACGGTCTGGAGTCATACTTTTAGTCAAGGCTGACTTGACCACATTTTCGACATCTTGATCCGTAATTTCTTTTGTATCTGATGTCACTGGAATCATGCCTTGAGTTGGCTCCACTTGTAGCAAATTAGCTGGCAGGCCAACGTTTACAGACTTGATTGAAATTCCTGCTTTTTCTTCTGCTTGAGAAATTGCAGACTTAATAGCAGTCGCTGCTGCTTCGATGTCAACGATAATCCCATCTTTGACACCTTTACTTTTGGCATTGCTAACGCCAATTACATTTACTTCACCATTTACAAGCTCTGCAACCAACACTTTAATAGAGCTAGTTCCGATATCTAAGCCTGTAAAAAAACCATTTCTAGTCATTACACTGCGTCCTCTCTATCTTCCCAGTTTCACACTTCTATTTTTAATAGCTACACCAAGGCATAACTACTCACAAAATATTATAACACAAAAAAAACATTCGTGCTCGAATTTTCTAACATTTAAACAAGCTTTTTCTTGAATTTTTATAATTATCCGACGATTGCATATATGAGTAAACAAAAAAAGAAAGAGAATCTCTCTTCTCTCTCTTTCTGTATACATTTTGGCCTAAAGTAAGGCTATTTTTTAAGGTCTTGTTTGAAGAATTCTTTCAAGGCATCTCGCCAAGTTGGGATGACAAATCCAGTAGCTTTGGCTTTGGCAAGGCTCATTGTTGAGTTTAGTGGACGTTTAGCTTTGGCAGGAAATTGGCTTGAGTCCACTGGCTTGACTTCGACATCTGTATCCTTCAAAATTTCAACTGCAAAGTCATACCAAGTTGTGTCTTCCGTCGCATCATTTGACAAATGATAATAACCAAATTCCTTGCGATTTTCAGCTAGGAAAGTCATGAACTCGGCCAAGGTACGCGTCCAGGTTGGTCGACCATGTTGATCATTTACAACTGTCAATGTCTTATGAATTTTAGCAAGATTTTGCATCGTGAAGACGAAGTTTTTACCGTAATTTCCAAAAACCCAGGCAGTACGGATAATATAGAAGTTTGAAACGTGTTTTTCTACAAGCTCCTCTCCCATACGCTTAGTACGACCATATTCTGTTTGGGGATCTGGTTTGTCATCTACTTCCCACTCTTGCCCGACTGGTTTCTTACCATCAAAGACATAATCTGTAGAAATGTAGACTATAGTTGCACCATGCTTTTCGGATGCTTTTGCGACATTCTCTGTCCCTGCAACATTGATGGCGAAGTCCAACTCTTTTCCTTCATCCTCTGCTGCATCAACAGCTGTGTAGGCAGCACAGTGGTAGACTAAAGTCGGTTTCACCTCTTCAAAAACTTTCTCAACCATCTCGGCATCGGTAATATCCATCTCAGCCACATCAATGTTGAAAGTGGGTAGTAAATCATCGGTTTATCATAAACCGGCATCAGTTGTTTTGATGCGGCTCGAGTCAAAGGATATAAACGTGTCCCCGAACCACCTGCGAGAATAATACCTTTCATAATAGGGTACCTTTATTTGTTTTTAAACAATCATTAAATCGTTAAAAATGCATGTCTTAGTAACCAAACTCATCCGTTACTACACTAAGTGCACGTTCAATAACCACATGCATGTCGTAGTATTTATAGTCAGCTAAACGACCACAGAAGATAACCTTGTCATTGTTCTCAGCTTCTTCTTGGTACTTAGCAAACACGGCATTGTTCTTTTCATCATTGATTGGGTAGTATGGTTCATCTCCACGTTTCCAATCGGCTGGGTATTCACGTGTGATAACTGTCTTAGGTTGTGTACCATACTCGAAGTGCTTATGCTCAATGATACGAGTATAAGGAATCTCACGCTCTGTGTAGTTGATCACGGCATTACCTTGATGGTTTTCCTCATCCAAGACTTCATGTTCAAAACGAAGACTGCGATACTCCAACTCACCATGTTTGTAATCAAAGTACTGGTCAATCATTCCTGTAAAGACAACTTTTTCAGCTGAAGCTTCAAGCTCTTCACGATTAGCAAAGAAGTCAACTCCAAGCTCTACTTCTACATCGCCTAGCATGTTTTCAATGATGACATTGTAACCACCGATTGGAATTCCTTGGTAACGATCATTAAAGTAGTTGTTATCAAAAGTCAGACGAACTGGAAGACGTTTGATGATAAATGGCGGCAGGTCTGTTGCAGAACGGCCCCATTGTTTTTCAGTGTATCCCTTGATCAACTTTTCGTAGATATCTGGACCAATCAACTTGATTGCTTGCTCTTCCAGGTTTTTAGGTTCAACATCCTTCATATCAGCTGTTTGCTCAGCAATCTTGTCTTTGACTTCTTGCGGAGTTTTTGTCCCCCACATAGCGTAGAAAGTATTCATATTAAAGGGAAGATTGTAAAGATTGCCCTTGTAGTTGGCTACTGGTGAGTTGATATAGTTATTAAACTCAGCAAACTGGTTGACATAGTCCCAAACTTTTTTGTTTGAAGTATGGAAAATGTGAGCACCGTACTTGTGAACGTTGATACCTTCAACATTTTCACAATAGATGTTTCCACCAATGTGATCACGCTTGTCAATCACTTTTACTTTTTTGCCACGTTTTGTAGCTTCGTGTGCGAAAATTGCTCCAGACAAACCTGCACCAACGATAAGATAATCGTACATTTTTTCTCCTTTTTATAATTTAATGATTCGATTAAGATAAGGAACTTTCATTAACATTCTAATAACAATAAAACTTACACACAATGTAAATATAGAAAATAGTAAGTATGCCCCTACAAAACTAAAACCAAATAGTTTTTCCCACATCTTCATAACATAAGTGTGTACTATGAAAATCCCCATAGTTTGATTAGAAAGAGAAACAATCCATTTACTCTTATCTCCATTCAAATCAAGTGTGAATACTGTCAAGAAGATACCTAAAGTTACAATCTTTACAAATAGAATATCATAAAAATATTCAGCAAAAAGATTATGATAAATAGTTTTCGCTAGGAAAAACAATATTATCGGTGAAATCAAAAACAAAAGTAGGCTAATTATTTTCATCCAATTCTTAAACCTTGATTTGAGACTACACACATTAAATTGCGCTACAAAACCACCTAAAATATAATAGAAAAACCAGGTCCATAATCTGAAAGTTTGTACAACATAGGTTTGTATCGGCATTTGAAGTAGAATATTTGATAACTCAAAAATCACCCCAATAGCGACCAATAAAGAAATAAGGTATAAATAGTTTCTTTTTGAATTTAGAAATTTTTTCAAAATCGGCAAACATAGATAGATAAGTATTAGTGCACCGAAAAACCAAAACTGAAAGAAATAACCTTTTTGTAGCAAAGAACCTACAATTTTTTTGATTGGATTAGTTGTAAAATCTCGTTTAAAAAGCCATACGATAAATGTCCATGATGACACTGTTATTAGAATCCATTTTACTTTCTGGAGTATGTAGGGATAAGTTATCTCTCTCTTTCCTAACAATAAATAACCATTGACCATAAAAAATAGGGGAATAGAGTAGGTACCTAAATAATATAAATATGCCAAAAAATTCCATGAGCCTGTCTCTTTAAATCCGCCCATTGTTGTATGAAGTAAAACAACTCCAACACAGGCAAGCACTTTTATTAAATCTAGGTTGATATTTCTAATTTTTCTCATTCTAGTTTTTCCTAATAAGTTGTTTTAGTTCTTTAACATTTATCACTTTCAGAGATAAAATTGCAAAAAGATAGATGATTCCACCAAGAACTGCGAATATTATAACATTTAAGGTTGGTAGAAAATGTATAACTGTTTTTGAACCTAACAAAAGGCCATACATGATAGCTGATGCCAAAATAATTTTCATCATAGATCCGATAATCGGAACATCTTTTAAATATCTGCGAGTAAAGAACAATTGAATTGCCCACACAAGTGCTTCTGTCAATACAGAAACAATCGCTGCTCCGATATAACCAAGTTTAGGAAGAAATAGCAAGTTCAAGCCTACACTGATTATTGCGGGAGCCGTTGTTGAAATCATGAATTCTTTATTTCGGTTATGAGGTATCAGTATCTGAATTCCCATTATATTAGTCCAACCGATAAAGAACATACGGAAGATCATAATGGCAATTGCATAGCGCGCATCTTGAAAGTCTTGACCAAGGAAAAATTGAACAAAGTCATCATTCACAATTAACATCCCCGCTATAATCGGGAAAATGACTAAATTATAAATGAGGAAAGACATTTCATGCATTTTATTGACTGCCTTTTGTTCACCTGTTGATAGCAGATGCGCAACACGAGGTAACATGACGCTTCCTAATGAAGTTACCAAGGTCAAAAGGATGTTGACTAATTTTAGAGCCTGGTCATAGATTCCTACATCTTTAGTAGATGCTAATGCTCCAAGCATGGTGCGATCTAGCGTAACATACAAAGAAATAGCCACTTGGGGAAGGAATAATAATATGACAGGTTTCAAATGATGCCTAGCATAATCTATATCAAAATGAGGTCTACCAATAAACTCTTGGGCGGGTAACCACATACTTAGTTGCCCCAAGAGTTCAAAGATGGTTAGCAAAAAGACATAGAGGTAAAGGTCATTTGCAGATTTGACAAAAAGGAAGATAGAAATTACCCCAACGAGTTTTACCGTTATATTGCGAACAGTTATCTTTCGAAAATCCTCCAACCCTTGAAAAAGCCAGGAAATGTCTAAGCCTTTAGAAAGCAAACTCAATCCCAGAATATAGGCGACTGGATTTTGCATAAAGGAAAGATTCAGACAAAGAAGACCATACAAAGCTAGAGAAAGAACGGTTGCACCTAATTGCAGAGAGTATATTCCCCAAAAATTTTTTTCAATTTCCTTGCGATGTCCTGAAATGACCTTGGTCCCATAGTTGGCAACTCCTAAAGTCGCTAAGAGGATAAAATAAGTAACAATGGAGTTAAAATAACCATAAGTCCCTAGATCATCCGATGAAAAAACTCGTGTTACATAGGGAGTCGTAATAATCGGGAGAATAATCACCAACAATTGATAAGAAAGATTGTAGGCATAATTTTTTAAGATTTTCATTTCAAAGAGAGACTCCTACTTCGTTTTTATTAAATATATTTTATTTTACAAAATAAAAATAGATCATTAGAAATTTCAAGCTACATATTTTAAAGTAGTCTCTAAAAATGAAAATCTCTTATAATTTTTACGATCATCAACGAAAAATCAACTCAAGTATCCTCAATAATATCTAATAATACAACCTCTGCCAAGAATAGAGATTCTTTGATCCCTTATAAGTGAATATAGAAAAAACATATATTGTTTTTAAAGCTGTTGATATACATAATTTTTTTCAATTATAATCCATAGGAATGACTTTTTTTATCTCATCTTCACTATATATAACATATCCTAAAAACAAAATCGCTGGATTATACATTATATCTATTAATTGAGGGTCAAACATAGAATGTAGTGACAAAAATACAATCATCATTGTATAATATGTATTTCTACTGAGATTCTTTGATCCAACAATATAATATCCAACCAATATTAAAAGTAAAATTATTATTCCAAATCTAAATAAAATATTTAGATATGAAGAATCTACATAATTATATGTTAATTCCGAAAACATATTTTGTTCAAAAATCCATCTTATTTTTTGTCCAAAAAACGTTATGTCAAAGTTATTGAAAGCAGCACTTCCAAGTCGTAATCTACCTGTTAATATTAAATTCATATGATCCAAAAGTGGTAGTCTATACCTATAACTCCATGACAAAACTCCAGCTATAATTGCTGAAAATAGCATACTGTACTTATTCAAAAAAAGACTATATGTTTTTATCTTCAATACCTTTAAAAACAAACAAACAATAATAGCAGCTGTAGAGTAATAGAATACTGCTCTCGTATCAGTTAAAGAATATAGATATAAATTTATGAGAAATAAAGCTATTAGTTCTACATATTTAATCATATGTTTTCTTAAATATAAATAGAAGATTGTCACATGGAAAAAGTAATTCGAGCTAAATGTTGAATATGTATACCCTAGAGCATATCGTATTTTCCCACCTGTTCTAACTCCTGAATTTATAACTTCCCCTACTATATTCAGTCTATAGCATATTGCTAGAAAAATCATCAATGCTATAATCTCTATAAGCCAAACTTTTATAACCTTATTTATATCTATATTATTCATGTTTAACATTAGTGCTACTATAGGCATTAAAATGAAAAAACTATCTGAATTATACGATACTACTACTACTATCGTCGAAATAACTATCGAAAAGATAATAAACTTTTTAATATGTGGTTCTAAAATATATTTTAATAATAAAAGGATACACGCTATAATTATTAAAATTTTTATCAATTCACTAAATAGAGGGTATTCATTTACAAAGGCCGTTTGCCCTAGATATTTTGAACCAACTATAATAATAAAAGATATGTAAAAAAGTAACTGATATATATTTACTTTTATACTCATGCTGGATGCTCCTATATCCCGTACTTGCTTAACCTATTTAATTTAAAACTAACTATTGGATATATTATAAATGAATATCTTCTATTATGTATTTCATTAAAATATAATAAGTAGCTTGTCTTCATACGAGAATCATAGGTGTATTCTAGTTTATATTTTCTAATATAATCTGTAGTTTCCTTTAATAATCGCTCTCTATCATCTGACAAGAACGCCAATAGATATCTCGTGTTCAGTAAACCTTTTAGAAGAGAGTGAACTAGATCTTTAAAATATACATCTCCCAATGTGCTATAGAATTCCAATATGCTTTCTGTAACTTTTCTACTATGTTCAATATTTTTCATTCTATTTTCTATGGCCATACTTTGATCAGGTCTACCTAAGAAATACTGATATACATCTAAATTCCAGTATTCCCAATCGTTAATATATTTCAAAGGAAAAACTATATACTGAATATCTACATAAAAGATTTTTTCTGTCAATTTGATATTATTTTCTTTTAGGATACATGTTTTATATGTAACACTATGCATTGGAAAAATTTTGGGAATTTTATTATTTTTATAATAATCTTCAACATTGATTACCTTTTCTAATTCCACTCTATTTTCATACGTAAATTGCTTGCTAAAATTCGTAACAACCATATCTACATCAGTTTTTTCTAATCTTTTTAAGTACTCTTCAAAATCTGATTTTTTTACCCAATCATCTCCATCTACTATCTTAAAATACTTTCCTTTAGCTTCCTCTATGCCTTTATTTACTGCTGAACCATGTCCACCATTACTCTTGTTTATTACTCTTATATTTAAACAGTCTATTTTTTCTATTAATTCTGTCACTACTTGTAGAGTATTATCTGTGCTTCCATCATTAATAATCAATACTTCAAACAAATTCTTCAACTTATCCTCTACATTGAGGAAAGACTCTATATTTCTCTCTATATATTTTTCTATATTATATGTTGGAACAACAATACTTAAAATCATTACTACCCTCCTTATTTTTTAATTATTTATTTGTTGGTTAGATATTTTTTTAAAACAAAAGCATATAATTTAGGGCTGATACTGAATAGTATATGCTTTATTTTATGGTTTTTTGTGATCTTACTATTAAAAATTACCATGAGTAAATCTCTTCTATATTCTAAAGATTTAGCTTTTACTTCTGTTGACATTGCAGATTCAATCATAGAGTTTACTACTTGAAAACCTCCAGTAAACATTCTTGTTCTCAAAGCAATAGATAATTCTCTATTATCTGGAAAATCTTCTTCCAAATATCTATAATTTTTTTCTATAGCTCTGTAAAAATCTTCTAATTTTGATGTGTATTTACTCTTCGTTGTACTTCCAATACGTTGATAATAATTATAATAATATTGATTTGACACAACTACCTTCTTAGCGTCCATTAAATGCTTATAAGCTATAGCTAGATCTTCAAAAAGTTGATCTGGGAAAGGCCACTTTTCTAATATTTCCCTTCGATATAATTTTCCACATGGTGTAGCCCCCAAGAGTCTTCCGTAATACATTTCTTCTATCAATCTCTCTTTATTCAAGATAACTATTTTTTCATCCTTGTTTGAATAGACATTTCTATCCTGAGTGTGATCTCTTACCACTCTTAATGGAGTTACTACTAAATCTGAATCATATCGTTCAGCTAATTCTACAAGATATTCTACCGCATTATTATCATAATAATCATCTGCATCTAAAAATAAAATCCAGTCAGAGGTTGAATGTTTTAATCCAATATTCCTAGCTCTTCCTTGTCCGCCATTCTCAACTGAAATTATTTTAATTCTATTATCTTTCTTAGAATATTCTTCACATATAGCAAGAGAATTATCTTCGGAGCCATCATTTACTAGAATAATTTCTAAATTTTTATAGCTTTGTTTTAGAATACCTCCTATACTATATTTTAAATATTTTTCAACATTATATACTGGAACTATTACTGAAACTTTTTCCATTATTCCTCCTGCTAATATTTCTACTAAAGTGATTGGGTAGCAATCTATATTGCATATATTCTATGATGTTCTTTTAATTTTACTTCTATCTAAAATTTTATATGTACTCTCTAATCCTTCCTTAGCTTCAAACATACCTACCCATCCTAACTTTTCCAATTTTGTACTATCTAAGCTAGAATTATCCATAGGATTTTTTTGTTTTTCTTCTAATTCATTTGGTAATTCAAATAGCAATTTTACTCCAGCTACTTCAGCTATTATAGATGCCATCTCTCTTATTGATATAATGGATTTTTTATTTGAAATATTGTATGCATCACCAGACTGACCTTGCAAAAGAACTGTCAATATTGCACTTGCACAGTCCAAACTATGACAATATGATCGTAGTTGTTCTCCTTTGCTTTTCATTACTAAGTTTTGTCCTCTGATTGCATCATACATAAAAGCAGATGAAATCCTTTTATCTGTTATTTTTAATCTAGGACCATAAATATGACCTGGACGAACAATTTTTATAGCTATGCCATATTGTTCAGAATAACTTTTACATAATGTCTCTGTTGCTCGTTTTGAACTTGAATAGGAAGATCTCACATCTAAAATATTTACATATCCATACTCATCTTCTTGATATGGGGTATGATTTTCTTTTTTTCCATACACTTCACTAGATGAAACATAAACTACAGACTTTACTGATTTTTTCAAGGCATAATCTAGTAAATTTTTCATACCTAGAAAATTACTAAGCATTGTATCTACAGGATTACTGATATATAAATCTGGGCTTGCATTACTGGCTCCGTGAATTATATAGTCAACAGAGAAATTAAAATCAATATCTTTATTAGCATCATAAGGAACATAAACAATATTTTCATTATCTACATAAGTTCCAAATCGTTTTTTTAGTCCTTCTTCATTCCTTGCACAAGCATAAATTTTAACTCCGAATTGGTGATTCTTATTCAGTATAATCAATTGATCAATAATAGTCGAACAAATAAGGCCTGTTGATCCCGTGATAAGAATTGATTTATCCTTTAAAGTCTCAACACCAACTATATTTTTTATAGATTTGTCTACATAATCCTTATATAGACTTATGTCAAATAAGTTCACAGTTTAATCCTTAATCCAATTTTCTTTTTTAGATTTGAGAAGGGCTTTAAAAATTTCTAGATCATCTAACGTGGTTATTTTTAAATTTTTTTCAGACCCCATAGAAAAATACGTCTCTTTTCCGAACATCTTCATTAATTCACAGGAAGCTGCAACCTCAGTTATTCCATTTTCTATAGCTCTGTTATGAAGTTCCAATATATCATCTAAATTATAAATATGAGGTGTCTGCGTTCTCCTCAATAACTCTCTTTTTAAAGAGCTAATAGAATGATTTTCAGACTCGTTATCTAATACAAAAGTAACCTCAACACAAGGAATTGCAGCCACTGCATTTCCATATCGACTATAGGTTGAAAACGCATCATCAATAATTTCGTTGCTTACCATCGGTCGATTACCATCATGAATTAAAACAGTCACTTGCCTATCTACATTTTTTTTCTTTATTTCATTAAGACCATTATAGATAGATAACTGACCGGTTTCTCCACCATTTACTATATATTTTAATTTCGTAATATTAAACTGTCTAGCATATGTTTTCAACATTTCTTCCCAACCTTTTAATACTACTACACAAATTTCATCAATGTTTGGATGATTTTGAAATTTTTCTAGCGTATGAATAATGAGAGGCCTATTATCAACATGTATAAATTGTTTCGGTATATCTTGTTTTATTCGGCTTCCTATTCCTGACGCTGTCAATAGTGCGATTTTCATAACAGCCCTCCTTAGTTAATTCCAATTTTTTCTAACAATCTTTTACTATTATTTCCATCTCTATATTTATTTACTTTTTCATTAAATTCCCTTCGTTCTTCTTTAAATTTATCCACATCATGTGTAATTTCATTTATGAAATTACACATATCATCTAAGGATTTTATTTTATTTCCCTTTAGGTAGTCTATAGGATTCTCTACTATAAATCCTCTATTTTTATTGTAATCATCAAAATCTCTTATACAAAAAGCTATTGGTTTATCTAGCAAATAATAATCGTAAAAAACTGAAGAATAATCTGTTATTAATGCGATACTATCTCTTAATAATTCATATAATTTTATGTTCTTTTCCTTACTATTTTCTTCTGACAGTATCTGAATATTACTATAGCTAGGCATATTAGCAGGAAGTGTTTGAAGTGGGTGAAGCTTCACTATCATATTTAGATTGTCTTCTTTTAGGAGGTTATTCACTTTTTTTAATTCTTCGAACGAATAATCTCCTATCAAAATTTCTTCCGAATTTGTATCACTATATCCTAATTTCTCAGATTGCCTAAATGTTGGCAACCAGACAATGTATTTAGAAGTAACTTTTTTTTCTTCATTGAAAAAAACATCTGTTCTACTTTGACCACAGACTTTAACAACTTCGATATCACAAGAATGAACTTTTGTAGCTAGTTCTTTAAACATCTCACTTGTAACAATTACGTCTGTGTAGTATTTTTCCTTTTTTACAATTTTTTTCTGATATTTATCAATATCTTTAAAAAACATACCATGCCACATCTGGACTACACGTTGATTAAAAGGAATAATAGGAATTTTCCCAAAAGAGTAAAATACGAAGCTACTTGTAAAGTATTTTAATACCCCATTAATTCCATTTATAAAATATACATTTTTTAGATTCTTGTATTTCGAATTTAAATTATGATAGTCTGTACAAGAACAGTATATCTTATACTTTGTATAATATTCATTGTCTATCAAGTATTCAAATAGAGATAATGAATTATCAGAGAGTTCTTTTGGGGAATATATAAGTATTTGCTTTTCTTTTTTTATATATTTATTAATAACAGAAAATACTTTAAATATTGTTTTCTGAGCAAATAAACGGAATGATTTCTTTAAATTCATCACAAGCTACCTATTCTTTCTTCCAATTTCCTACAAAACTCCTTATTATTACTATTAATTGTTACTTCTGATTTATCGTTTCTTAAATTTGTAAGTAGTTTTTTTATATCATTAATTACAATAATTGGATAATACTGCTTTACTTTATTACAGAATTCTAACTGATGGTCATTCACATGCTCTCCAAAGTTTTTTTGTCTTGGAACAACTATCGGAACTTTACCTTTAGCAATAACCCCCATAAACGTCGCTGGCCCACCATGAGTAATGATAATATCCGATTCCTCAATCATTTGATTCATTTTTTCATAAGAAATTATCTTTTCCCACTCACAATATTTCGGAATATAATTGGAATATCCTGTCTGAATAAATACCTCATCTTGAATAAGATTTTCTTTTTTTAGACGATCAACTTCTTTGATCAAGCGATCAAATTGTTGTTCGTGTGTACCTACAGTCACAAAAATCATTAGAATATTCCTCCTAGGTTAATTGCTTTTGGGTATACTTTTTTCATTTCTTCCCATTGGACAATGAACCTGTCAGTTACTGGATAAACGAGTTTCCCTGTCATTGTCGGAGCATCAATTCTATCAAATACTTCTATATAGACTGTCTTTGACCCAAACAACTTTCCAATGTAAAAGAAAGGAACAGCGACAGCAGCACCAGAGGAAATAATTACATCTGGTCGCTCTTTTTTTATTATTTTAAAAGCAAGAAATGTATTTTTTATTAAATTTTTGATATTACGATTGGTTGGATAATAACAGGGGTATAAAACCTCCTCAGAGAGTACACTCCTAGCGTCCTCCTTATCAAAAGTAACCCAAAATCTTTCTTTATCCTTCCAGAAAGGTTTCAATAGATACAAATGTGTCAAATGACCTCCACTGGATCCAACTAAACATACTTTCATTTCCTACTTCGCTCCATCTCTCATCAACACAACTTTTACAGTTTTTAGTAATATTTCAAAATCTTTCCAGATGGTCCAACCATCGATATAAGCCACGTCCAACTTTACAACATCATCGAAGTTGGTGATTGCACTGCGACCACTAATTTGCCACAAGCCTGTAATTCCAGGTTTGAAGCTAAGGCGACGTTTTTGCTCAGGTGTGTACTTTTCGTACTCATCTACCGTTGGCGGGCGAGTCCCGACTAGACTCATATCCCCGATCAACACGTTCCAAAATTGTGGCAATTCATCCAAGCTTGTCTTTCGAATAAAGTGCCCAATCTTAGTAATTCGAGGATCGTTATCCACCTTAAACATCCCACCTTGCATCGTGTTTTGCTCCATCAACTGTTCCTTGATAGCTTCTGCATCAATACGCATTGAGCGGAATTTATAGAAGGTAAAGTGACGACCATTTTTTCCGATACGAGTCTGAGAAAAGATTGCTGGTCCCCCATCTTTACGAATCATGGGAACTAGAAATAAACTAGCAATTCCACAAAGGATCAACCCAACGATAGCACCACAAATGTCAAGGATGCGTTTAGCAATCACATGGCTCGGATTGTAAAAATTTGTAGAAAATGTCACTACGTTCAAGCCCGCCATCTCATGGATTTGTTTATCACGACCTAAGTTTTTGTCGAAAGCATTGAGATTGACTGTGACAGCGATTCCCATGGTTTCAAACTGAGAAATAATGGCTCCAATGTCACAGTCCTCACTTGGAAGATTGACAAAGACTTCATCCACTACCTCGTGCGTTGCATAAGAGATCAACTGTTCCCTCGGAACAACCGTCACCTTTTCATGAGTAAAGTCTGGCATGTCTAAAACACTGACTGCAACCAGTTTCCCTTGAACATCGTTAGCGGTTAACAAACGGTCCAACACTTTTTCAGTACGTGATGTCGCTGTGATCAACAAAATATTACGACTGCTCTTCAAATTATGGTTAAAGGTTTTCCAATAACGCTTCAAAAAGAAACAGAGGAGATAATTCAAAACACCATACAAAGAAAGTAAATAGAGCATCCCTCGTCTAGAAATCACAAATTTTTCTTTTAAGAAGAAACTTGAAAAACTAATCAACAAGGCATAAAAGAGGATGTATTTAATCGTTTCTACTAACTCAACATACTGGCCTCGTTTGAAAAAATCTTTACCATAATCACTAATGTAGAAGGCTGCAAAGTGAAGAAAAAATAAGACGAATACTGTATTTGGAACAATATCAGTTTCTGAAATTGCAATCAGTATATAAGCTAATACACTAACAAGTATACTCTGTAAGAATGCCAGAGTTACATTGTAGAAACCCCTTCCTTCCATACTGGACTCCCTAACTTCATTTTATCTTTTTTCATAATTGCCATAGCCACCATAAGAACCATATTTTTCACGTTGAACATCAAATTTATTCAAAACTACACCTAGAAATGGTTTTCCAGTGTGTTCTAACTGACTTTTAGCTTTTTGCACTTCTCTTCGTTTTGCTACACCAGCTTCTGCTACTAAAACGGATGCATCACATTTTTGGACAATAATGGCTGCATCAATTACAACCCCTATAGGGGCAGTATCAACGATGATATAATCAAAATATTTGCGTAAAGTCTCAATCATTCTTTCAAAGTTAGCGCTTTGTAAGAGAGCTGTTGGATTCGGTGAAACTGCTCCTGATTGAACTACAAATAAATTTTCAACGTCTGTTTCACAGAGACCATGTGACAAATCCTGAGTCCCAGCTAGATAATCTGTCAAACCAGTGATTTTTTCTCTTGACTTGAATACTCCAGACATGACTGAATTTCGGATGTCGGCATCAATCAATAGCGTTTTGTAGCCTGCACGCGCAAAAGCCCAAGCGATATTTGTAGAAGTTGTAGATTTTCCTTCACTCGGATCGACCGATGTAACTGCAATAACCTTTAAGTTATTCCCACTCAGTTGTATATTTGTACGTAAAGCATTGTAATACTCTTCCGCCTTTTTTAAAGAGTTCAGTTTTTGTTGTGCTAATTCTAACTTTACCATATGTTCTCCCTTACTTTAATTTATCCAGGTCTGGAATGACTCCAAGGAGTGAGATTTTCATAACGTCTTCGATATCTTCTGGACGTTTAACACGGTCGTCTAGAAGTTCAACCAATAGAACCACGACAATCACCAAGCCTGCACCAGCACCGATTCCCATTAAGGTATTGCGACGGATATTTGGTGATGACGGACCAGTAGCTGGACGGGCCTCCTCCAGAGTCGTTACGTCCGAAACTCGAGTAACTGCGATAATTTTTTGTGCTGCAACGTCTCGCAGTGCATTTGCAATACGACTAGCTTCGTCAGGTTTATGATCACTAACTGAAATAGATACGATACGTGTATCTGCAGGGACCGTTACTTGAACCTTTTTAGCCAATGCTTTTGCATTAACGTTCAAGCCAAGATCAGCAACTACTTTCTCTAGGACATCTTGGGATAGAATGATTTCACGATAGTCCTTGACCAAGTAGGCCCCTGCTTGTAAGTCCTGATTTGTTAGTCCTGCTTTATCGTTTTGATTTCGATTAACCACATAGATTCGCGTTGTACTTCTATACTCAGGTTTGACCACAAAACTACTATACGCAAAGGAAGCAGCTCCTGCTACGATGGCTACAAGAAGGATTAGCAGTTTCTTTTTCCATAGCGCCTTTAATAACTGAATAACGTTGATTTCAATAGTATCTTGTTCTTTCATTTTAACTCCTATATTATTTGATCTTTAATGACTTTTTCGGGATTTTTCACGAATAGTTCCCGAGCCTTATCTTGGCCATACCTTTTACTCACTATCTCATAAGCCTCTCGCATATAAGGTGGACGACTCTCTAGATTATGCATATCACTAGCAACTATATGAACCAAGTCCCTCTCCAAAAAATAGCGAGCACGCTTTTTCATGAATTTATAGGTGTCGCCAAACAGTTTTGGTTTGAGGACACTTGAACTATTGACCTGGGTATAACATCCCATGTTGATGAGGTCGTGCACCCTTTTTTCATTATTTTCCAAAGCATCATAACGTTCTATATGGGCAATAACAGGGGTTATTCCCAACATCAAAATATTGGTCAATGCGCTATGGATTTCACGATAAGGGGTATTCATACTAAATTCTATCAAGGCATAGCGAGTGCCATTTAATTGAGGAATCTGTTGATTCTCTAATTTGTTTAAAGCATCACTGCTGTAATAGATTTCTGCTCCATACAAGATGGTTAAGTCGGGAGCAATTTCTTTAGCCAATTCCTTGACAACTTTAAAATTTCTTGCAATGTCCTCTTCTGGTGTTTCAAACATCCCCTTCCGACGATGAGAAGTCGAAACGATGGTACGAACTCCCTGAGCATAAGCTTCTCTCAGAAGCGCTATACTCTCTGCCTTATTCTTCGGACCATCATCTACATCAAAAACTATGTGTGAATGGATGTCAATCATCTTATTTTCCTTCCATGATATCTTTGATTTCTGTTTTGAGTGTCTCTAAGCTATTTTGATCTACCTCTAGCATATAAAGGCTGCTGTCAGGCATGGCATAGGAAGGAAGATCCATACGACCAGTTCCCTTTAGATCTCGAGTGATGACAGTATATTTTCCTCCACTTGCTAGTTGAGCATTTGCTAGGCTAACCATGGTTTCAGGAGGCATATTGGTTTGTACAGAATCTTGCAACCCTTGCATAATACCATCAAAATTCTTCAAGGCTTCTGCCGAAGTTAGTTTTTGAATAATGGCAGCAATGACTTTTTGTTGGTTTCGTCCACGATCTCCATCACCATTGGTCAAGGAATAACGTTCACGAACAAAGCCTAGAGCCTGCTCAGAGTTTAGATGAACATTCCCAACAGGGAAGTGATAGTTCCCATGAAGAGATGTGAAGTCTTGATCATTATAAACATCGACACCACCTAAGAGGTCAATTAATTTCAAGAAGGAAGTGAAGTTGAGTCGTGCATAGTAATTTAGATCAATTCCATAGAGATTTTCTAAGGTATGAATGGAAGCATCCACGCCATAAATACCTGCATGGGTCAATTTATCATTTTGGTTATTGCCACCATCAGCTATAGGCACATAAGCATCCCTAGGCGTTGTTGTCAGGAGAATTTTCTTGGTCTCTTGATTGACCGTCATAATGATATTGACATCCGAACGAGAAACGGAGCTAATCGGTCCGTATGTGTCAATCCCACTGATGTAGATATTAAAAGCCTTGTTTTGAGAAACTTTAGGCGCTTCAACGCTCTTGGTTAGTTCTTTGGTATAAATCTTCTTGATCTTTTTGGCATGGTCTGGATACTCTTGTTCGATCAGATTTTCAAAGACACTGTTCAAAATAATTGCCTTGGTCTCTCCAGCTAAGAGACTCTTATAAGCTGCAAGATAGGAAGAACTGTCTTCAACCGTTAAGTCTTTACTCTGACTTGTCTTAATATCATCGAGCAATTTTTTGATATTCTCTGCATCTGTTTTGGTTGGGGCTGCCACACTGGATAATTCTGAGACATTTCCAATCTCGCTATCCGCCAAAACTGCAACACTGATGGAGTAACTAGAATAGTTAGAGGTTGCATTTAATTGATTTGCTAGGCTAACGAATTGATGAACTCCAATCAAAGAAACTGCGTTCACAATGACCAGAACCACGAGTAAAATCATGGTGAATACCTTGGCTTTTCTCTTTAAAATCAAAAACAAGGCTATTAGCGCAATCAAGATCATAGCGATGGCTATAAGGACATTGGCATAGCTAATCGCTAAAATATGATATCTGAATATTAAAAACAGCAAAAAACAAGCAAGCACGACATATGCAAACAACAAAATGATATTGATGTTTTGTTGAATCTTGCTCGTTTTTCTTTCTTTTGAATGTATACTCAACTTACACCTCTACAAAGTATTTTTTATTTTAATTATATCACAAAGTGGTACTGGATACCATCAACATACACTTGGTAATCGTTTTTATTTACCTTAAAAACAAGAATAGTAAATCCCAATGATAAAATGGCTAAAACTTTACTTAAAAGAGGTTTCTATGTTAAAAAGGCCGGGGCAAAAATCCCGACCTTTATGGCAATTGCTAATGAAGTTTTGTCGCGGCAGCTGATAATTCTTTGTTCGTCATTTAGTCTACGACACCGACATTTGCCTACAGATTTCTGCCTCGTTTCCTCTTCTTAAAATTATTTCACATGACTTTCAAAGTCTTTTTGACTCTTTTCGACAGAATTTTTACGTTCTTGTTCCCATTTAGCCTTCGCTTCAGCAAATTGAGAGCTTGTAACAACATCTGTCTGTAATCTCATGTATTTGTAGTTGCTTCCAGTTCCTTTGATACCAACTAGTGAGTAAGCGCGTGTAAATGGTGTCACACGAGTCACTGAAGCACCACCACCGTTTGACACAACTGGGATTAGAAGGGAACTATCAATCAACCAAGCTTGTGCATCTGCGTAGTTTTCATAGCGTTTAGCTACGTCTGTATTTTCTGCATCTGCTATTTTTAATTTTTGAGTATATTGGTCCAATCCGATACTTGTAATCTTATCAGCATCCTTGCTTGGATCAAGTCCCAAAATCTTGAGATAGAATCCATCTTCAGCGTTGAAAGGATTGAGGTAAGTTGAAGGATCTTGGTAGTCAGCTGACCATCCATCCAAATTCAAATCATAGTCGTGATCTGCAGGAGTTGGTGCTTGAACTGTTGCATTTGTATAATCATCTGTTGACAATTGGATAACATCAACCACTACATTTTCAGAACCGAGCGTTGATTCGATTGATTGTTTGATTGAGTTTATTCCAGAAAGCAAGGTCTTGTTAACCTGGTCTACAGGCAAGTCCAAATGAATCGGGAAACTCACGCCTTGAGCTTCTAATTCTTTCTTAGCCTCAGCAAATTGAGCTTGTGCTTTTTCTTTGTTGAAATAACCATCTTGAGCATCTTCAAGATTCATATTTGACCACTGAGTACCGTAGTTTACCAACTTAGATGAAACTGTCTCACCAAAGGTCTTATCTCCAACTTGTACGAAAGTTGGTGGGACAAGCGTGTTACGAAGAGTGTTTTTAGCTGCTTCTTCTCCATTAGACTGAGCCGAATAAGCTGTACGATCAATTGCAAAGTTGATGGCTTGACGGAAGTTTTTATTTAAAATAGCAGCTTGGGTCGCTTGTTTTTGCTCATCGCTAGTCTTAGCTGTATGATTGTATGCTTGGCGGTTAACGTTAAAATTATAGTACCAAGAAGTTGCGTCCTGCAAGCTATAGACGATGTTGTCCTTATATTTTTCCTTAGTCTTTGCAAAGTTTGAACTATTTGGATAGACTCCTGCAGATGAGTAAGCACCACTTTCAAAGTTACGAATCGTCATATCTTGGTCAGAACCATCAACATAGGCCAATTTAACTCTTTCAATCGTTACTTTTTCTTGGTCATAGTAATGAGGATTCTTCTTGTACTCGAGTGATGATTTTGATGTAAATTCTTTTAACAAATAAGGACCGCTATAAAGAATACTATCAGGTTTCAAGGTTCCGAAGTCTTTACCTTTAGAAGCAAGGAATTCTTCATTCACTGGGAACAAGATACTATTGGTAGTCTTAGAGTTCCAGAATGGTTCTGGTCGTGTCAAGGTATATTGGACAGTATAGTCATCCAAGGCTTTGACTCCAACATTTGAAAAGTCAGTATTTGCACCTGTCACATAATCATCTAATCCCTTGATTGAGTTTTGAATCAAATCAAGCGCTTGACTCTTGTTATCAGCTGCATACTTGATACCTGTGACGAAATCTTGTGCTTTAATTGAGGCGTATTCTTCCCCATCAGCCGTGAACCATTTAGCATCTTGACGAAGTTTATAAGTGTAAGTCAAGCCATCCTTTGAAACACTCCAATCTTCTGCAAGAGCAGGAATGAGATTTCCATAATTATCATTTTCAAGCAAACCATCTACCAAGTTGGTTACAACAGCAGTGTTATCTCCCGAATAGTCCAAAAGGTAGTTGAAGGTTGTTGGATCGGCACCAAATGTTGACGAGTAGGTTTTAGCATCCGATGCTGACTTCCCACACGCTGTCAACAAGACCGCAGCAGCAAGTGTCAGCCCCGCTCCAATCAAACGTTTTTTAAGTTTCATGTTTCATTTCTCCTTATATGTTAGGTTTTGTAACATACAACTATATTATCAAATTTTGACCTAAAAGTAAAGTTATATCCTTTTTTATCCATTCGTCAATAAAAGGAGAAAATAAAGAAATCCCGCTTCAAAACAGGATTTCTTTATTCATTACAAAAGATTATTTAACGTGATTTGCTAGTTCTTTTTGGTATTTGGCATTTGTTTCAATTTTCTCTTTTTGCCATTTCTTGAGAGCTTCTTCGTATTCTTTAGCTGTTACAATATCATTTTGCAATTCTAAACCTTTGAATACAAATGGATCTCCCTTGATACCAACTTGAGAGTAAGCTTTGGTGAATGGCACTGTACGGCTAACTGTCGGAGAACCACCTGAAGAAGCTACAGGGATAAGAAGTGAGCTATCTGAAACCCAAGCTTGTGCTTTGGCATATTTTTCATAGCGTTTGTTAAGGTCGCTTGTTTCTGATGCTGCATCATCCAAGAGTTTCTTGTACTCATCAAGTCCAACTTGAGCCATAACTTCTGGATCTTTACCTTTTGTGATACCCAAGTGTTTAAGAGCAGAACCCTTCTTAGCATCTAAGATATTGAGGTAGGTTGCTGGGTCTTGATAGTCTGGCCCCCAACCAGTTCCGTTCAAGTCATAGTCTTTTTGAGAAGGCACTTTGGCTTGAGATGTGATACTCATTTTCTCATTGTCAGTCATTTGAAGTACATCGATGACAACATTTTCACTTCCAAGTGCTGCTTCGACAGACTGTTTAAGAGAGTTGGTTTGCTGTACAGCAATGACATCTGTCTGCTCAACTGGAATATCCAAATGGATTGGGAAGGTTACACCTTTAGCTTGCAATTCTGATTTTGCTTTTTCAAAGGCAGCTTTTGCTTTTGTCGGATTGTAAAGGGTATCTTTACCATCTGTCAAAGCTACATCCTTCCACTGGTCTCCGTATGTTACCAATTGTTCTTGAGCCAATTCACCGAAGGTCTTTTCACCAACTTGAACATAGTCATAAGGCACAAGGCTAGTACGGATAATCTTGTCTGCACCTTCTTCGCCATTCATCTGTGCAGAGTAAGCATGACGGTCAAGAGCGAAGTTGATAGCTTGACGGAAGTTTTTATTGAGAAGCGCTTCTTTAGTTGATGTTTTTTGGGCATCATCTGTCTTAGCTGTTTTATTGTAAGACTGACGATTTACGTTGAAAGTAAAGTAATAGCTTGTCGCTTCTTGCGGACTATAAACGATCTTATCGCCGTATTCTTTCTTAGTTGAATCAAAGCTTGAGCTAGTTGGGAAGAGACGAGCTGTTGTATATGAGCCTGACGCAAAGCTACGAATCAATGATTCTTGGTCAGAACCATCGTAGAAGGTAAGCTTGACGTGGTCAATTTTAACATTGTCTTTGTCCCAATAATTTGGGTTCTTTTCGTACTCGATCACTGATTTTGAAGTGAAGTTCTTCAAAATATATGGACCATTGTAGAGAATACCTGAAGGCGCTGCCGCACCGTAATCTTTCCCTTGAGAATTTAAGAATTCTTCATTAACAGGGAGCATAGTCGCTGTTGTCACCTTAGAATTCCAGAAGCTTTCTGGTTGGTTCAAGGTGTATTGAACAGTGTAGTCGTCAATTGCTTTAACTCCAACTGTTGAGAAGTCATTTGTTTCACCGCTGACATACTCTGCCAAACCTTTGATAGAATCTTGGATAAGAGTTAGGCCATCTGACTTACCATCTGCAGCATGCTTCAAACCTGTCACAAAGTCTTGGGCCTTGACTTCAGCATACTCTTCTCCTTCTGAAGTATACCATTTGACACCTTTACGTAGCTTGTAGGTGTAGGTCAAACCGTCCTGTGAAACAGACCAGTCTTCAGCAAGCGATGGAATCAAGTTCCCATATTTGTCATTTTCCAAGAGTCCGTCGACCAAGTTGGCGATGACATCTGATGTTGAACTTTTACTAGTAACGCTATAGTCCAATGTTGTTGGATCAATAGCATAAACATACGAAAATGTTGTTGGAGCATCTGCTTTTTTCTCAGTCTTGCCACAAGCTGCCAAAAGAAGAGCTGCGCTCATCGTTATCCCTGCTACTGCGAGCCACTTTTTCGATTTCATCGGTATTCTCCTTTAAAATATTATTTTTCACCATTATACCCTATTTTTTTATAAAAGCAAGGGTTTTAAGGGTATTTTTTAGAAAATTCAAAATAATATTTTTTTAAGAAATTTTTACACTTATTTTAGAAAAAAACTCAAGCATCTTGGATACTTGAGTTTTTTAGGTTTAATTGGCCAATTCGACACAGAATGTATCCCAAGGTGCTAGTGTTAGTTGCTCGAGATTTTCTTTAACCTCTGTGTTAGCAACTAAGATTGATTTGAGAACCCCATTAAAGTAAAACTCTTGTTCTTGATTTGAGAGGTTAGCTACTACTAGGAAACGGCGTTCCCCGTCCTTGCGAATATAGGCAAAAACTTTCTCAACCGTTTCTAATAATTCAAAGTCAGCTTGAACCAGCCAGCTGTTTTCTTTGCGAATCTGAACTAATTTTTGATAAGTATAGAAGATGGAATCTGGATTTGCTAAAGCCTCTTCTACATTAATCTTCGCATAGTTTGGATTGACTCCTAACCATGGTTTCGCGCTTGAAAATCCAGCGTAGTCTGTAGTATCCCACTGCATTGGGGTACGCGCATTATCGCGTCCAATCACACGAATGCTATCCATAATTTGCTCTAGCGGTACACCTTGTTCTAGCGCTTCTTTGGCATAGTTGATAGATTCAATATCTTCTACTTGCTCCAAACTTTCAAATGGATAGTTGGTCATCCCAATCTCCTCACCTTGGTAAATATAAGGTGTTCCTCTCATGAGATGAAGCAAGATTGCATATGCTTTGGCAGATTTTTCGCGGTATTCTCGGTCATTTCCCCAGATTGAGACGATACGAGGGAGGTCATGGTTGTTCCAGAAGAGCGAATTCCAGCCGTCCTCAACTCCTAATTCTGTCTGCCATTTGTTGAAAATCTTTTTTAATTTCCCAACATTTAGCTCTTTTTGGTACTGCCACTTAGGTTGTCCTTCCTGATACTGAAGACAGATATGTTCAAACTGGAAGACCATAGACAGTTCTTGTCCTTTTGGATCTGAATAGAGTTTTGCGATTTCTGGTGTCGCTCCCCATGTCTCCCCTACTGTCAAGAGCTCTTTGTCGCCGAAAGTAGCCTGATTCATTTCCTTGAGATAAGGATGGAGCATAGGACCATTGTTGACAATCTTCTGATCAGGTATCTTCCCAATCATGTCAATAACGTCCATACGAAATCCACCGATCCCTTTATCAATCCAGAAATTCATCATTTCATAGATTTTTTGGCGTAGTTCTTCATTTTCCCAGTTAAGGTCTGGTTGTTTCTTACTGAAAAAGTGCAGATAATATTGACCAGCCTTTTCGTCATATTGCCAGGCAGAACCACTGAAAATTGACTCCAATTCGTTAGGTTCATCACGCCAGATATAGTAGTCTCGCTCAGGACTATCAGGATTTTCACAAGCTTCGATAAACCAAGCATGCTCATCTGATGTATGATTGACCACCAAATCCATAATGATTCGGATATCTCGTTTTTTAGCCTCAGCAATCAGCTCATCCATATCTTCCATGGTTCCAAAGATAGCCGCGATATCTTGATAATTGGCAATATCATAACCATTGTCATCCATGGGGCTATCATAGACTGGAGAAAGCCAGATCGCTGTGATCCCTAACTTAGCTAGATAGTCTAGCTTACTGGTAATTCCAGGTAAATCACCAATCCCATCTCCATTGCTATCCTTAAAACTTTTTGGATAGACCTGATAAACAACGGCATTGTGCCACCATTTTTCTTGCATCTTTTTTCCCCTTTTAACATTCACTTTATTCCATCATAGACCTTTTCTTAATTTTATGCAAGCGTTTGCTTTAATCTTTTTCCTTATTTCGAACCTCCGTTGTTTCTTATCTTCCATTTTTTTTATATAATAGAGGTCAGAGGTAAAAAAATGAAAAAACAAGCTTTTAGTTCTGAACAATACTTAAATCTACAACGCGACCATATCTTGGAACGCATCAACCAATTTGACGGCAAACTCTACTTGGAGTTTGGTGGTAAAATGTTAGAAGATTTCCACGCTGCTCGTGTCCTTCCTGGATATGAACCAGATAACAAAATCAAACTCTTGCAAGAGTTAAAGGAACAGGTCGAGGTTGTGATTGCCATCAACGCTAGCAATATCGAGCACTCAAAAGCTCGTGGAGACTTGGGAATTTCTTATGACCAAGAAGTGCTTCGTTTGATCGATAAATTCAATGAACTTGGTATCTTTGTTGGTTCAGTCGTCATTACTCAATATGCAGGCCAACCGGCAGCTGATGCCTTCCGTAATCAATTAGAGAAAAATGGTATCGACTCTTATCTCCACTACCCTATCAAGGGGTATCCGACAGATATGGATCACATCATTTCTCCTGAAGGTATGGGGAAAAACGACTATATCAAAACTAGTCGTAACTTGATTGTCGTGACTGCTCCTGGGCCTGGTTCAGGTAAGTTGGCAACTTGTATGTCTAACATGTACCACGACCAAATCAATGGTATCAAGTCTGGTTATGCCAAATTTGAAACCTTCCCAGTTTGGAATCTCCCACTTCATCACCCAGTCAACTTGGCTTATGAAGCTGCTACAGCAGACCTAGATGATGTCAACATGATTGACCCATTCCATCTCCAAACTTATGGAGAAACCACAGTCAACTACAACCGCGACATTGAAATTTTCCCTGTTCTTAAGCGTATGCTGGAACGTATCTTGGGTGAGTCTCCTTATGCATCTCCAACTGACATGGGTGTCAACATGGTTGGCTTTGCAATCACTGATAACGACGCTGCCATTGAAGCATCTAAACAGGAAATTATCCGTCGCTATTACCAGACAGTTCTTGACTTCAAAGCTGAGAAGGTTGGAGAAACTGCTGTGAAGAAGATTGAGCTTCTCATGAATGACCTAGGTATCACACCAGCTGATAGAAAGGTTGCTGTTGCCGCACGTCAAAAAGCAGAAGAAACAGGCGGACCTGCTCTAGCTCTTGAATTACCTTCTGGTGAAATCGTTACTGGTAAGAACTCAGAACTCTTTGGTCCCACAGCGGCTGCATTGATCAATGCAATCAAGAAGTCAGCTAACATCGATGCTGAAACAAAATTAATTGAACCAGAAGTGGTGAAACCAATTCAAGGTTTGAAAATCAATCACTTGGGTAGCCGTAACCCTCGACTCCACTCAAATGAAATCCTTATCGCACTTGCAATCACAGCTATGCAGAATCCTGATGCAGATCGTGCCATGAAAGAACTCGGAAACCTCAAAGGAAGCGAAGCTCACTCTACGATTATCCTAACAGACGAAGACAAAAATGTTCTTCGCAAACTAGGAATCAATGTAACCTTTGATCCTTACTACCAATACGATCGTTTATATCGCAAGTAAAATACGACACTCACTCCTCTAAGAGTTGGATCCTTATCGTCCAGCTCTTAGAGTTTTTTTATAGCTTTCCAGCCTTTCACAAGCATAGCTTTCAAAAAGAATTCTAGTTTTAATAGAAACTGGGATAACATTTAAGTTTAGATTTATTTCTCATGAATTCTTAAAAGGAGTGATACTCAATGAAAATCAAAGAGCAAACTAGCCGCAGGTTGCTCAAAGCACTGCTTTGAGGTTGTAGATAGAACTGACGAAGTCAGTAACATATATACGGCAAGGCGACGTTGACGCGGTTTGAAGAGATTTTCGAAGAGTATGAATCAATCCTCTTCAATCTTGACTTGAACTACCTTGGCTGAGGTCTTGATCCGTTTTCTCTACAATATCAAATTGGTGTAATCAGACTGACTTCGTCACTCTTATCTAGAACCTCAAAGCGATGCTTGGAGACATCTACACAAGAGAACTAGTTTGGTCATTGATTTTCATTAAGTATACAAAAAAGTGAACAAGATAGCATTCTGATTTCCAGAAAACTATTTTGTTCACTTTTGCTTATGATTTAAACTTTGGGTTTATTCTACCGTTACTGACTTAGCAAGGTTACGTGGTTTGTCCACATCAAGTCCACGGTGTAGAGTTGCAAAGTAAGCGACCAATTGTGTTGGTACGACCATTGAGATTGGTGAGAGGTAAGGGTGTACGGTCGTAAGAACGATGTCGTCTGTATCTTTGGCAACATTTTCTTCTGCGATAGTGAGGACCTTAGCGCCACGCGCTGCCACTTCTTGGATATTTCCGCGAGTGTGATTAGCAAGAACCGGATCTGACAAGAGGGCCAATACAGGCGTTCCTTCTTCAATCAAAGCAATAGTTCCGTGCTTGAGCTCTCCAGCCGCAAAACCTTCACATTGGATATAAGAAATCTCTTTGAGTTTGAGACTGGCTTCCATGGCTACATAGTAATCTTGACCACGTCCGATATAAAAGGCGTTACGTGTTGTTTCAAGAAGATCACGAACCTTGCTATCAATCAATTCTTTTTCTGAGAGAGTTGATTCGATAGACTGAGCCACGATAGACAATTCGTGAACCAAATCGAAAGCTTTGGCTTTTTCATTGCCATTTGCTTCACCGACCGCTTTCGCAAGGAAGGCAAGAGCTGCGATTTGCGCAGTATATGCCTTGGTTGAAGCAACGGCAATTTCAGGACCTGCGTGAAGCAACATAGTATGGTTGGCTTCACGTGACAGAGTTGATCCTGGCACATTTGTCACTGTCAAGCTTGGAATTCCCATTTCATTGGCCTTGACCAAAACCTGACGGCTATCAGCTGTTTCACCAGATTGGCTGATAAAGATGAAGAGTGGTTTCTTGCTGAGTAGTGGCATACCGTAGCCCCACTCAGATGAGATACCAAGTTCAACTGGCGTATCTGTCAATTCTTCCAACATTTTCTTAGAAGCAAATCCTGCGTGGTAAGAAGTCCCAGCTGCTAGAATGTAGATGCGGTCTGAGTCTTGAACAGCCTTGATGATAGCAGGGTCCACCACTACTTGACCAGCCTCATCTGTATAGGCTTGGATCAACTTACGCATCACTGTTGGTTGCTCATCGATTTCTTTAAGCATGTAGTAAGGGTAAGTTCCCTTACCGATATCTGACAAGTCGAGCTCTGCAGTGTAGCTAGCACGCTCACGACTGTTGCCATCATAGTCTTGCACTTCAACGCCATCTGCCGTCACAATCACCAACTCTTGGTCATGGATCTCCATGTATTGGTTAGTTTCACGAATCATAGCCATAGCATCTGAGCAGACCATGTTGTAACCATCTCCAAGACCAATCAAAAGTGGTGATTTATTCTTAGCTACATAGATGACTTCAGGATCTTGTGAGTCAACCAAGGCAAAGGCATAAGAACCACGGATAATGTGAAGAGCTTTTTTGAAGGCTTCAAGTACTGACATGCCGTCTTCTTCAACAAATTTTCCAATCAAGTGTACAGCGATTTCTGTATCTGTTTGTCCCTTGAAGTGGTGACCTGCAAGGTAGTCTTCCTTGATTTCAAGGTAGTTCTCAATCACCCCATTGTGGACCAATACAAAACGTCCTGTCTCAGAGCGATGTGGGTGAGCATTGTCTTCTGTTGGTTTACCGTGAGTGGCCCAACGAGTATGTCCAATACCAGTTGTCCCCTCAACGCCAGCAGTTTTAGCAGACAATTCTGCAATACGACCAACAGCCTTCACCAAATGGTTTTCAGCACCACCTAGGACAAAAATTCCCGCAGAATCATAACCACGGTATTCGAGCTTTTCAAGCCCTTGAATCAAAATATCAGTTGCATTTGTGTTTCCAACAACACCAACAATTCCACACATAGTATATACGACACAGACAAGCTGTGCTTTCCCCTTAAATTGGTATAGTCTAATTCTCGCTTTGCAGAATCAGCAAAAACAGTATATACTTGTTTCTTTTACTTGTCAAGAATAAAAATTGGTATAGCGTGATTCTGCTCATTCTATCTACTAAAAATCTATCATATTTCGCCTAATACTCAATGAAAATCAAAGAGCAAACTAGAAAGCTAGCCGAAGGCTGTACTCTAGTACGGCAAGGCGAAGCTGACGTGGTTTGAATTTGATTTTTGAAGAGTATAAAGCAAGTATTTAAAAAGGGCTCTACTGCCCTTAATAACTACTATTTTGTAGCAACCTTTTCTGCTTCCACTACTTCTTGAAAGGTTTTTTGATAATTTACTTTAATCGTCATTGTCATGTGAGAGTCCTCGTTTCTTTTTGATGAATCCAGTATAAAATCCCTTCCTAAAACATAGCTTATATTTTCCTTAGAAAAAACTAAAAGTAACTTGTGACTCAATGAAAACGAAAGAGCAAACTAGAAAGCTAGTCACAGCTTTCTCAAAGAACTACTTTCAGTTTACCAGATAGACTAAGACCTCGTTTGGAACGATGTTTAAGGTTATACATTCAATGAATAATTTATCAGAATCCCTTACCTGAGAATCCCCAGACAAAAAGAGCGTTATCGCTCTTTTACTTAGTATTTAGGAGAAGGTGCTTGTTCCTGTTGAAACGTTTTTTGGTAATTTACTTTAATCGTCATTGTCATGTGAGAGTCCTCGTTTCTTTTTGATGACTCTAGTATAGCAATAACCCTAAAAGCAAACTTAAGATTTTCTTAGAGAAAGCTTATACTCAATGAAAATCAAAGAGCAAACTAGGAAGCTAGCCGCAGGTTGCTCAAAACACCGTTTTGAGGTTGTGGATAGAACTGACGAAGTCAGTAACACATATACGGCAAGGCGACGTTGACGTGGTTTGAAGAGATTTTTGAAGAGTATTAATCTAAATGTTCTTTCTTTTCTAGATTTAGGGCAATCATATGCCACTCTGGGTCCTCCTGCCAGTTAGGAAGGGAGCTGATATAGCTAGCTACCTTACGTGCTTCCTCAAGAATCGGAAAATCTTCGATAATATCAGCTACTTGAAACTCTGGTAGACCTGACTGTCTGGTTCCAAAAATCTCACCCGAACCACGCATTTTCAAATCTTCTTCTGCAAGGACAAATCCATTAGTCGTTTCTGTCATGATACGCATGCGGTCTTTACCTGAGTCCGTTTTAGGATTAGCTACAAGAACCGCATAGGACTGTTTGTCTCCCCGACCGACACGACCTCTGAGCTGATGAAGCTGACTAAGTCCGAAACGGTCAGCATCCATGATAATCATAACCGTCGCATTTGGCACATTGACCCCAACTTCTATAACTGTTGTCGAAACCAGAATATCTGTCTTTCTCTCTTTGAACTCCTGCATAATCTGGTCTTTTTCATCGCTCTTCATCTTACCGTGTAAGAGGGCAACTTTTGCTTTCCCTGCAAAATGAACCGTCAATTCTTCCGATAAAGCAATAGCATTTTTTAGGTCCAAGGCTTCAGATTCTTCAATCAAGGGCGAAATGACATAGGCTTGAGACCCTTTTTGAATTTCTCCTTCCAACCAAGTCAGGACCTGTGGTAATTGCTCATGCTTGATCCAGCGAGTTACGATTGGTTTTCGTCCTGCTGGCATCTGGTCAATAATAGAAACATCCATATCTCCAAAGGCGGTGATGGCTAAGGTCCGTGGAATCGGTGTTGCCGTCATCATAAGGACATCTGGATTTTCTCCTTTTTCACGTAAAATACGCCTTTGTCCCACGCCAAAGCGATGTTGCTCATCGATGATAATCAAGCCGAGTCGGGCATAGTCCACGCCGTCTTGTATAAGAGCATGGGTACCGATGATCACATCGGCTTCCCCCTTGGCAATCTTTTCCAAAACTTGGCGCTTTTCTCCAACTTTTAAAGAACCTGTCAAAAGAGCTAGTCTTAAATCTGGAAAGAGACTCTCTAGACTTTCAAAATGTTGCTCTGCAAGGATTTCTGTTGGAACCATGAGAGCAGCCTGATAACCAGCCGTTACAGCTGCATACATGGCTAGTCCTGCAACAACTGTTTTTCCGCTACCGACATCACCTTGTAGAAGGCGATTCATATGGCGGTCAGAACTCATATCGGTCAAGATTTCTTGCAGACTCTTCTCTTGGGCTTGGGTCAAAGCAAAAGGCAATTTTTCTTTTACTGTATTTAGTTTTTCCTGAGACCAATTTAGGACCAGACCACTTCCATGAACCTTATTTTCAGATTTGAGGCTTTGCAATTGCATTTGGAAATAGAAAAGTTCCTCAAACTTGATTCGACGAAGAGCCTGTTTGTATTCAGCCAAATCCTTAGGAAAGTGCATGGCACGTACAGCTTGGCACCGTGACATGAGTTTGTATTTGTCTAGCAAGGACTGGGGGAGATTTTCCTCTATCAAGAGGTCCAATCCTTGATCAAAGGCAGTCTTGATGACCTTAACAAGTCCTGCTTGACTGACACCTTGTGCGAGACGATAGACCGGTTGGAGGTCATCCTCGACTTGGGCTAAAACCTTCATTCCTGTGAGGCTTGCCTTGGCACGATCCCACTTGCCAAAGACAGCCAAGGTTGATCCTAGTTCAATCTTATCAGCTAGGTAGGGTTGGTTGAAGAAATTAACTGCAAAAACAACCTCCCCCTGCTTGAGGCTAAAGCGAAGACGATTACGCTTAAAACCATAATACTGAACACTGGCTGGTGTCACTACCTGACCAGACAGGACTGCCTTCTCACCGTCTTCTAGTTCTAGCACCTGCTTGGTCTTAAAATCTTCATAACGGAAAGGGAAGTAGAGCAAGAGATCTTGCAAGTTTTCAATTCCTAGTTTTGCATATTTCTCTGCTGATTTAGGTCCTACTCCGGGTAAGACATGCAAGGGTTGATGTAAATTCATGCTCTTCCCCTTTCCCTCTATTTCTTAATAATATTCTCTTGGAATTCGATCACTAAGAAGACAAACCACTTCATAGTTGATCGTTCCACGATAGGTCGCTACCTCAGTTGTAGTAATTTCCTTATCGCCATTTGTTCCAATCAAGGTTACTTTGGTCCCTAGTGGATAGACCTTGGGCAGACGAATGGTGATTTGGTCCATAGAAACTCGGCCAACAATTGGACAAGCTTGCCCATCCACCAGGACTGAAAAGTTTTGCATATCCCGCGTCCAACCATCAGCATAGCCGATTGGCAAAGTAGCGATAACTTGTTCGGTATCAGATTCATAAGTAGCTCCATAGCCCACATGAGTACCCGCTGAAACTGTCTTGACATGAACCAAGGCAGACTCCAAGGACAAGGCTGGCTTGAGGTCATAGGGTAATTCTAAGACCTGACCACTAGGATTTAGGCCGTACATGGCATCCCCCATACGAACCGCATTGAAAATCGTTTCCGCATGCCATAGAGTCGTTGCTGAGTTACTCGCATGGACTAGTTCTGGTACTTCTTGCAAGTCAGCTAGGATTCCCTTAAAGCATTCTAACTGTTGCTTAAAGTAACTATCCGACTCTTCATCAGCAGTTGCAAAGTGCGTAAAGATTCCCTCAACATTTGCTCCATGTTCCTTGAGTAAAGTTTGAGCTTGTGCTGCCTCGCTCGCACTTCTAAAACCAATTCGCCCCATACCTGAGTCAATTTTAAGATGAACGCTTAAACCAGCTAAGTCTGAATCAGTAGCAAGGAGATTCTCAATCCATTCCAATCCTGCCACTGTCAAAGTAATAGCATACTCCTTGGCCAATGAGAGAGATTCAACCTCAGATACTCCCAAAATGAGAATTTTCTTAGAAATTCCTGCTTGACGGAGTTCAAGGGCTTCATCGATATTAGAAACGCAAAAACCATCGACATCATCCTGAATAGCTGTTGCAACAGCTACTGCTCCGTGGCCGTATGCATTGGCTTTCACAACCGCCCATTTAAGAGTATCTTTAGGAATGTGCTCTCCCATTTGTTGAATATTGTAGCGGATAGCACCTAGATCGATGAGGGCCTTGGTTGGTCTATGTGGACTAGTTTTCATAATCTTCCTCCAAAATAACACTAGCTGTCACAAACTGATCTGTATGGCTGATCGATAGCCACACTTTTCCTGAAAATGGGGATTTGCTGAAGTAAGGCGCCCCTCTCTCATTGTTCAAAACTTCCAAATCCTGAAAGCCCAGCTTCCCAATTCCCGTTCCCATAGCCTTTGAAAAGGCTTCTTTAGCTGACCAACGACCAGCCAAATACTCGACTTGTCTACGACCTTTGAGACTGGCAAAGCGCTCCATTTCCTTGTCTGTCAAGACACGCTGGGCAAATCCTTCTCTTTTTTCAACTGCATTTTGTATGGAAGCTAATTCTTCAATATCAATTCCGTGTCCAACTATCATTTTTATCAAAAGGAGTTGAGATACCCCCAACTCCATCCTTTTCACTTATTTTGTTAAGGTAGTATAGATTTCTTCTACCAGGGCTACTGTATTTTCCCATCCTAGACATGGATCTGTAATAGAGCAACCAAAGATTTCTGGTTGGTTTTGGCGACCATCTGCCAAGTAGGATTCAATCATGAAACCTCGAACTGTTTTCTTAATCTTTTCATTCCAGTCACGGTTGAGCAGAGCCTGGCGAACAATTCGAACTTGCTCCATATATTGTTTCCCTGAATTATCATGGTTAGTATCAATCATGATAAAGGGATTTTCAAGCCCCATAGACTCGTAACGCCCGATAGCATTTAAGAGAGTTTCATAGTAGAAGTTTGGTTCATTTTTCCCATATTCATTCATAGCTCCACGAAGGATAACGTGAGCTAGGGGATTACCTGAAGTCTCAACTTCTTGTCCATGGTAAAGAAATGTTTGCTTGTTTTGTGCAGCATAGATGGCATTAAACATAACAGACAGATTTCCAGAGGTTGGATTTTTCATACCCACTGGTGCATCAATCCCTGAAGCTACAAAACGGTGTTCCTGATCTTCTACTGAACGCGCACCCACTGCATGGTAGCTCACCAAGTCATCAACCAAGACTAGATTGGATGGATAAAGCATTTCATCCGCTGTGGTTAATCTAGTTTCTGTAATAACACGATAATGAAGCTGACGAACAGCCTGCAAACCATTAATCAAACTTGGTGCTTTAGAAGTATCTGGCTGATGAACCAACCCCTTGTAGCCATCTCCATTGGTACGTGGCTTGGCTGTGTAAACACGCATGACCATGAAAATCTTATCCGCAACTTTCTTCTGCAAGTCTGCTAAACGGCGAGCATACTCAAGCACTGCTTCTTCATTGTCAGACGAACAAGGACCAATGACCAAAAGAATACGGTCATCCTTACCTGAAAGAATGTCTGCTAGTTCTTGGTCTCGGCTTTCCTTATGTTGCAAGGCTTCTGCAGACAGCTGTGTTTCCGCCTTAATCGCTTCAATATCGATTTCTTGACCTTTTTCAATAAATGCCATACTATTCTCCTAGTCTTTGGTAGATTTCGCGAACAAGAGCTTCAGTATTCTCCCATCCAAGACAAGGATCGGTGATAGATTTTCCAAAGACCTCTGGTTCATTTTGACGACCATCTTCTAGATAAGACTCAATCATGAAACCACGGACATATTTTTTAATCTTTTCATTCCAGTCGCGGTTAATCAAGGTCTGACGTACGATACGAATCTGATCCATATACTGCTTACCTGAGTTGTCATGGTTGGTATCAATGATGATAAATGGATTTTCGAGGCCCATTTTTTCATACTGGGCAATGGTATCCATCAAATTATCATAGTAGTAGTTAGGAATGTTTTTCCCGTATTCGTTAAGGGCACCACGGAGAATGGCATGGGATAGAGGATTTCCAGTAGTTTCGACTTCTTTTCCTAGGAAAAGAAAACTCTGCTTGTTTTGCGCTGCATAAATACCGTTGAACATGACATTGAGATTTCCAGACGTTGGATTTTTAAAACCTGTCGCAAAATCTGCTCCACTAGCTACAAAACGGTGTTGTTGGTCTTCAACCGAACGAGCTCCAACTGCCATATAAGAAATCAAATCATCTACCAAAGGAAGGTTCTCTGGGTACAACATTTCATCCGCTGTCGTCATTCCTGTCTCAGAAATAACACGGTAATGCAGGTGACGAACCGCCTTGATCCCATTGATGAGACTAGGTGCTTCTTTGGCATTTGGTTGGTGAATCAAGCCCTTATAACCATCACCATTAGTACGTGGTTTAGCAGTGTAGACGCGCATCACCATAAAAACGCGATCTTTGACTTCTTCTTGCAATTTTGCCAAACGCTTGGCATACTCAAGAACTGCTTCTTCATTGTCAGACGAACACGGACCAATCACCAACAAAATGCGTTGATCTTCACCACGAATAATCGCTTCAAGTTCTTGATCGCGTTGTTGTTTATTGGCAAGTGCTTGTCCTTCTAATTTAGACAAACTACGAACTTCTTCAATATTAATTTTAGGGCTTTTGGCTGTAAATACCATGGTTCATCCTCCTTATAAAGCAAACGGACGCCAAGCGAAAATTCACTTTTCACTAGGCATCCGCCTGAAAATTAGTCATTCTTAATGTCGTTTACCGTGACAGTTTTTAAATTTCTTACCAGAACCACATGGGCACAAGTCGTTACGCTTAACTTGGCTAAGATCCAAATCTGCAGGAAGCTCAGTCTGTTGCGCAGCAATATTACGAGTAGCTGTCGTACTGATATGACGCTCTGCTTGTGGACGCTCTTGTTCATGAATTTGTGCTTTCATCATCAAACGAGTCACATCAAACTCAATGGAACCAATCATATCATTAAACATACGGAAACCTTCTGCTTGATACTCAACGACTGGGTTATTCTGAGCATAACCACGGAGACCAACAGCATTACGCAACTGATCAAGAGCATCGATATGGTCTGTCCACTTGTTGTCTACAACACGTAGAATCAAGACTTTTTGGAATTCTTTAACAGCTTCCTCATCACGAAGCTTAGCAACTTGGCTATCGTAGACTTTCAAGGCACGTTGATAAAGTTCATCTTTGATTGCTTGGTCTGATAAACCTTCTAGGTCTGAAAGTGAAATTGAATCTTCTGGAAGCAAGTTGTATCTTGCAAAATTCAAGATAGCTTCTAGTTTTTCATCTTGTTTAGCACGCGCATGATTATCAACAACACGATTAATGGTGCGTTTAATCATTGCATGAATCTCAGGAGCCAAGTCGCGATCAGCAGTGATGACATCGTAACGTTGTGAGTAAATAATCTCACGTTGCTCACGCATGACATCATCGTATTGAAGGACTTGTTTACGTGTGTCGTAGTTGTTTCCTTCAACACGTTTTTGTGCTGCTTCAACCTGACGTGTCAACATACGAGATTTGATCGCTTCGTCTGACATATTGAGACGTTCAAAGACACCCTTCAAGCGCTCTGAACCGAAACGTTTCATCAAATCATCTTCAAGAGAAAGGTAGAATTGTGACTCTCCTGGGTCCCCTTGACGTCCTGAACGTCCACGAAGCTGATTATCGATACGACGACTTTCATGGCGTTCTGTACCAATGACACAAAGTCCACCAAGTTCACGAACACCTTCACCAAGCTTAATATCAGTACCACGACCGGCCATGTTGGTCGCGATTGTAACTGCACCACGTTGGCCAGCATTCATGATGATTTGAGCTTCTTTGTAGTGGTTCTTGGCATTCAATACTTCGTGAGGAACACCTGCAGCAACCAATTTCTTAGAAATATAATCACTGGTTTCAACGGCAACAGTACCTACCAAGACTGGTTGACCTTTTTGGTAGCGAGCTTTTACATCTTCTACAACAGCCTTAAATTTAGCTTCAAGACTAGCAAAAAGTAAGTCTGGATGGTCAATACGTTGAACTGGACGGTTTGTTGGGATTGGAATAACACGAATATTATAGATTTCTCGGAACTCTTCTTCCTCTGTCTTACCAGTACCTGTCATCCCTGACAACTTTTTATACATACGGAAAAGGTTTTGATAGGTAATAGAAGCTGAAGTCTTGGTTTCATCTTGGATTGGCACACCTTCTTTGGCTTCAATCGCTTGGTGCAAACCATCAGAATAACGACGACCTTCCATGGTACGACCGGTAAATTGGTCGACAATCAAGATTTCCTGCTCTTCGCTGACCACATAGTCAATATCAAGAATCATGATGTAGTTAGCACGAAGGGCATTGTCGATAAAGTGAGTCAAAGCTACGTTTTCGATATCGTAGAGATTTTCTAGTTTGAAGTAGCTTTCAGCCTTGTCAATACCAGAATCAGATAGACCAATTGTCTTAGACTGAATATCAATGATATAGTCATCCTTATCCAAAGACTTCACAAAATGGTCAGCCATATGGTAGAGTTGGCTGGTTTCAACTGCATTGGCCCCTGAAACGATCAAAGGAGTACGAGCTTCGTCGATCAAGATTGAGTCAACCTCATCGACCAAGGCGTAGTTGAGTGGACGTTGAACCATATTTTCAGCACGAACGACCATGTTATCACGAAGATAATCGAAACCAATCTCTGAGTTTGTTGAATAAGTGATATCACACTCATAAGCTTCTTTTTTCTCCATTGGAGATTTGGCTGCCAAGTTAATCCCAACTGACAAGCCGAGCCATGAGTACAACTCACCCATCTCAGTCGCGTCACGTTCTGATAGGTACTCATTGACCGTAACTACGTGTACACCTTTACCTGAAAGGGCGTTAAGGTATACTGGCATAGTCGCTGTCAAGGTTTTCCCCTCACCAGTACGCATCTCAGGAACGTCACCATGGTGAAGAACGATTCCCCCCATAACCTGAACCTTATACGGGAAAAGACCAAGAACACGCTTAGCTCCCTCGCGTACAACAGCAAACGCCTCATACAAAAGTTGGTCAAGAGTCTCACCATTTTGATAGCGTTGTTTAAATTCTTCTGTTTTTGCTTGCAATTGCTCGTCTGTTAACGCAGCCATTTCATCTTCATATCTTAAGACCTTGTCCGCCATCTTTTCCAAGCGACGGAGTTCGCCTTTATCATTTTCGATGATTGTTTTTAGTAAATTTGCCATTTTTTTCCTTACTTTAAATTCTGAATATTTTAGAATGTTCTTTTTATTGTAGCATATTTGCCCAATTTTTTCAAGAAATATTCCGTTTTCCCTAAGGGCAAAAAAGGGCTGGTAACTTCTCAAAGTAACTTCCACTTTCCTGACCAAAGTGGAAATTAGTCTAAAACGGATTTTTATGGTGGAATTAAGTGTGAGACGTTTGTGGTAGAAATGAGGCCTACTATGACCAAACATAAACACCTTACCCTTTCAGACCGTAATGATATCCAATTAGGTTTAGAGCGCGGTGAAACCTTCAAAGCTATCGCGCAACTTATTCTAAAAGACCCAACTACTGTTTCCAAAGAAGTCAAACGAAACAAACAAATTAGAGACTCTACCTCTAACAACCTTCCTTGCCCTCTACTTGATAAACCTCCCTTTGTCTGTAATGGGTGCTCTAAAAGAAGACAAAACTGTGGCTATCAGAAAATCTTCTACCTCGCTAAGCAAGCTCAAAAGCAGTACGAACAAACTCTTGTCGAAGCTCGTGAAGGAACTCCTCTCAATTCTCAAACTTTCTGGGACATGGATAAAATCATTTCTGAGGGGGTTAAAAAGGGACAACACATCTATCATATCCTCAAAACTCATAACCTTGATGTCAGCTCCTCAACCGTCTATCGACACATCCGAAAAGGTTACCTGTCTATCGCTCCTATTGATCTAACTAGAGCCGTTAAATTCAAAGAAAGACGAACAAGTAACCTACCTTCCATCCCTAAAGAAGCGAAAAAAGGCCGTTCCTATGAGGATTTCCAAAACTATTTAGCACTTAATCAACTAAACTCTTGGCTGGAAATGGATACAGTTATGGGCAGGACTGGAGGCAAGGTCCTACTCACCTTCAACCTGTCCTTCTGTAACTTTATCTTCGCTAGGCTTCTGGAGAATAAAACTGCCCTTGAGGTTACCAAACACCTCTATGACATCAAAAACACTCTTCACGAAGCTGACAAAGATTTCTTCCAACTCTTTCCTGTTATTCTGACAGATAATGGAGGAGAGTTTGCCAGGGTTAAGGACATCGAAATGGATATTCGTGGTGAAATAAAACTCTTCTTTTGTGACCCTAATCGCTCTGACCAGAAAGGGAGAATTGAGAAAAATCACACGCTGATTCGCGACATTCTACCTAAGGGAACTTCCTTTGACAACTTAACTCAAGAGGACATCAATCTCGTTTGTTCACATGTCAATAGCGTCAAGCGAGCTGCTTTGAATGGAAAATCAGCCTATGAACTCTTTGCTTTTACTTACGGAGAAGAAATTCCTAAGCTTCTCGGCATTTCTAAAATACCTGCAGAAGACGTCTGTCAGTCTTCTAAATTACTCCAACATAAGATCTAAAAACTAACCTTCAACCCCATTCAAACGTCTCACACTAACTTCCACCATAGCGGAACTTACCCTGACACGGATTTCCACTGGTTTTTACGATTTTTATCAGACTAACTTCCACTTTTATTGGCGATGGAAGTTAGTTTGGGAATTTAGCGCAAAAAAGGGCTAATCATCAAGATTAGTTCCCTTTAAAATTCCTACTCTTAGCTTCATTTTCTCCTAATTTGAACTTCTACTTAACTTAGCATTGAGAAACGAATCATCTTCAGTTATTAGACAAGAATTTCCTCAGTTCTCTCAAGGAAGATTAGCCTTCTTCTTTTCCAACTTTAGTTTTTTCATAAATTTTAGACCAGTATAAACTATCCAGTCATTGAGTAAGGATAAAAGGACTAAAACTATCCATATCAACCACCTAGCTAGATCCTTGGGCTCTAGTAAAATAAAATTAAATAAGATTAGCGAAAAAAGAGTGAAAGCTAGACTAAACAAGGCCATGAGAGGTAAATAAATCCAGTAAAAATAGTAAAGGAATGAAAAGTGCTTACTTCCTGGTTGTACCTTCCTTTGCCAACTAAAAAAGTAAAAATAGGGCACTAAAACTAGCAATTGTAGCAATTTCTCCATCTCCTCACCTCCAGAATTGTTTCCTATTTTTATTATAGCAAAAAGACCTGGAAAGTAGTTTCCAGATCTTGTAATTCTTAAAAATAAACGGCCAGTCTACTGTTTTGATGTAGAAGTACTAAAATCAACCTTTGGAGCTGTCTTGGCTTCTTCGCTTTCTTTGAAGGTTTCTGCTTCTTTAAAGTTCATCATATTAGCAAAGAGAACAGTTGGGAAGCTTCTTAATTTTTGATTGTAGTCAGTTGCTGCCTGGTTGTAATCCTTGCGGGCTACAAAAATACGATTTTCGCTTCCAGCCAACTCCGTCATGAGTTGTTCCACATTTTGATTGCTCTTAAGTTCAGGATAGTTCTCCGTCAACACAAGCAGGCGTGAAATAGCTGAACTCAACTCACCTTGAGCCTCTTGGTTTTCCTTTGAAGTAACAGAGCCATTCCCAATTTTTGCTCTCGCCTCCGCAATCTGAGTGAAGACTTCTGTCTCATGGTTCATTTGCCCCTTTACAGACTCTACCAGATTTCCAATCAAGTCTGAACGACGTTGAAGGGCTGTCGCTACATTTGCTTGAGCTTGTTCTACCTTGGTCTGTTCGGAGACAAGACCGTTATAAGTACCTACGACCGAGCAACCTCCCAGCAAGATAATTGCTAGTAAAATGCTCAATACATAAATGATTCCTTTATTTTTCATATCTAAACCTACTCATTTCTTTAAATTCAACACTAAAGAGAAAGAATTACCAATCATCAGATGAACCTCCACCATCAAAGCCTCCGCCGTCCCAGCCACCAGAAGAATCTGAACCTGAGTCTGACCAAGACGAGTCCGAATCGGATGAGTCACTGAACCACCAGCCGCCACTAGACGAGTCATCGTTACGAGAACTTCCACCTCCTCTGATAATGGCAATAAACATGATGATGAAATAAATAATGATCCCGACTCCAAACATATTGTCCATAGGTTCACTGTTTTGACGGTCAGTTGAGGAACTACTTCTATTTCGACTGGATTTTTTACCACTGATGCTATCGGAGTAACGTCTGATTTTTGCAGAAGCATCTGCAAATGACGTATCCTCAGATGAAAAGGTTCCAGTTCCCTTATAAAACTGATTATCCAAACCTTTGGCAATCGCTAGAATTCCCTTACTATAGTCCCCATTTTTAAAATCTGTACGACTGGCTGCCAACAATTGCTTGGTTTGATAGTCCGTTATTCTAATTGCGGTATTATTACTGGTTTCAATCCTTGATTTACGATCTTGAACAGCTACCACAATCAGACTTCCAAAATTATCTCCCGAATAGCCTATCTTCCAAGCTCTAGCCGTCTCATTAGCGACCGTTTCGATGCTTTCTCCTTCCAAACTATCTACAATATAGACACCTATTTGAAGCTTTTCTGCCTTTTTACTATTAGCTTCATTCAAATCACGAATTTGAGTGATGGTTTCCTCTGTCAAATAATGATTTGGATCGTAGATACCATAATCTGGCTTTTCAGGTACTGTGAATGCTGACAAGAAGAGAAATACCATCAGCAATCCAAGTAGACGAACCAAGAAAGAACTCTTTAACAATCTATATTTTTTCATAATAACCTCCCTATGCAAGGAAAATTGTTTAGAGAATTATAGCATTTTGATTTTTACAAAGAAAGTACATTTTCATTACAAATCTATGACAAGAACCAAGAAAATGATGTTATTTTGATGACAAATCTGACCCTCTATTCTGCATGAAATGGTCTACATTTCCACCATATTGACTGTAATCGCCAGAAAGAACAAGCACTCGGAACCAATCTTAGATACATTTCACACAGGGTGGATCTGTTGCAAGCCTTATTTCTTGGCATTATCGTTCAGAAGATTTGCATTTTTTGATATCGAAGGATAGATCACGCAAGTCATGACAAAAGAGAGGCTTTAAGGCGATGAATTGCGCTGTACTACACCCCAGAAGTTAGACACGAAAAATATAACTTTCGGGATCAATTCATTCTTCAATTTGCTAGTCTTTGTATCCTTGTCGTGAAAAAATGAAGATCTACAAAAACATTTACAGCAATTTTTGTTTTGCAATCTGATAAAAAATATATTTATCTACTGAATCACTTGACGAATTTACAATTTTTTTATCACTTTCTGTTAGGGGAGCTAATTTACTGGATAATTTATTTTCAAAACAAATATAGACTTCATTTATCATAGCATTCAAACATAGCATTCAAATTATCAATTCACATGCTTTTTATAGTGAAAACTTCTACATCCTACCTGATAATCTATCTCAAAATAATAATAATGCTCCCTGCCATCCTTGGCATTTTCCTTGTTTAAGACAAAGTAGTCCTTTTGGTTGATAGCCATGGTTCGTAGAATATCGTCAATCAGAAAAGTCAGGGGGACATTCATGGCAGAGTATTTTTGAAAATCTTCCTCAAAACGAATATAGTCATCTGAAAAATAATCCATCTGCAATTTGTTTTCATATAACTCTTTTCTAGTCATCAACTTCCTCCTGACAAAGTTGGATGGCGAGAATATCATCTAGCCTGATTAATCGATAGCCTTCATCCGTTCTAACCGAGATTTCTTGAGGAGATAATTCTCTTACTTCACCCAATATCGTGCTTTTATGATTTTTCTCCTTGACCATAAAAGAGCCTTTTAGTCGTCCGACATAGAGCTGGGAAAGTAGCAACAACTTCTCGACTGGATTCAAATCTGTCGATAAATCCACACGATTTTTTTCCTCACTGAGCGAAGTCGTATGCTCTGATAAAAAGAAGCCCATCCACTTCTGCATGCCTGGATCCTGATAGTCCCTCGCGGATTGGAAGGGCAAATAAGAACGATCAATCATTTTAGTCCATCTAACCCTCCAGCAGAATGCCCTCCGATGAGCTTGCTTCTGGCAATACTTCTCGATGCATCCTCTAAGGCAGTCGCCTTTAAGAGAGAAGTAAATCCGAATTGCTCTCGAATAGAGTCAATGGCGGTCTGGAGCCTTTCTTCTTTTTCTACTTTATCAACATCATCAAAGAGGGAAATCAACCCAAAGGATTCGTCCACAAATCCTGAATAACTGACAGCAACACTCCTGACGGCCCCAGAAGTGTATTTGCTATGGAACAATTTCAGAACATAGCCGACCAAAATGCTGGTGTTATTGGTTGGCTCAACCTTCATCTGGGTATGGATGGAGCGTTTTTGTTCCTGCTTAGAAAATCCAAGATGGATAGACACCACTGTCGTCTTTTTTCTGGCCCGTCGAAGCCTGACAGCCACCTGCTCAGCCATCTCTCGAAGGATAATTTCGATGTCTCGCTGCTTGACATAATCTCTCGGTAAAATTTGCGAATTGCCTAAGCCGTGAGATTTGGCTTTATAGGGCTTATGAACATTACTCTCGTCAATCCCATTGGCATGGAACCACAAGCGAAGTCCAGCTTGGCCAAGTTCCTTCTTCAGGACATCAGGATTGCTATTGGCTAATTCCTTAATCGAATAGATTTCTAAGCTATTCAAGCGTTTCTCCATCCGATGCCCAATCCCCCAAAAATCGGTCATCTTTGGAATAGACCAGACCTTATCCTCCACGTCCTGGTAAGACCAATTGGCTCGCATGGTCGGTGTGTGCTTGGCTTCATTATCCAAGGCCAACTTAGCAAGCAGAGGATTGGCATTCGACATACCGACTGTCGAGTAAATCCCGGTCTGTCGCCAGATATCTCTCTGGATACAAGCCGAAAGCATGTCCAGCTTATCTTTGCGAGAAATCTGCTGATCTGGGACAAAATAATTGAGCGAACTGGTTAGATCAATAAAGCCTTCATCAATTGAATAAGGATAAATATCATTAGGACTGCCATAATTCTGGAAAATGCGCTGAATTTCCATGTTGACTGCGATATACTTATCCATCCGAGGAGGGACAATGACGGTCACCCGAGCCCAATCTTCGATAAATTTCACATAGTCCGGGTCTGTCCGTAAGCCTTGTTTTTTGGCATTATAGTAGGAAAATTTACGTGTCTTAATATCAAAGGGCAGGTCATAGGCACGGCCTACATTTGCTTTCCCAAAAACCTTTTTAAACATAGGCGAGGAGGCAAGAATAAGCCCAACAGAATTATCCGCCCGGCTCATGACACAAAGGGAGGTTTTGAGGGGATGGAGTCCTCTTTCTACACACTCAACACTAGCATAAAAGGACTTCATATCGACAAAGGCAATATCACTTTGGGGCTCTCTGGAATAATCAAAGTAGCCCATAGATTATCCCTCCATGGGTACGAAATTGCCCACGATAATACCCACAATCCGCGGATCTTCTTCGTAAGAAATGAAAATATCCTTGTATTTAGGATTGATGGAGACCAAACGTAAGCCATCTTCTTCTCGGTAGACTCGTTTGATATAGGTCTGGTTATTGCAAACCACTGCATAGACAGCACCGTCATAATCAAATCCGGTCTCTCGAATCAGAGCCACGGAACCATTTTGATATTTAGGCTCCATGGAATCTCCAGACACCCAGGAAGCAAAATCGTGAGCTAGTTCTTCATTAAAGTAAACCGTATCAAAGTTTTGATCATCATAAACCGAAGCCCCAATCCCAGCCGACATGCGTTCATAAACATGATACTCGAAAAGTTTTTCTGAAATAGCAGTCACCTTCTTGGCTTGTTCTTCTTGAGCTAGGTTGCGAGCATAGACTACCACCTTTTCTTTTCCTTGATTGGAAAGGCTGTTATAAAGGCGAATAATTTCGATTTGGGTGAAATAACCTTTTGGTACTTTTAAAATATCTTCTAGTTGAGCAACCTTCTCTTTAGAAGGCTCCTTGACTCCACGTTCCCAAGCTGAATAAGCCTGAAAACTAATCCCAAGCTGCTCTGCAATCTCTTTTTGTGTTAACTTTAACTCTTTTCTCCGAGCCTTGAGTTTTTCTGGTTGGTACATGTTTTACCTCCTAGCGTGATGCTTTCATCGTAGGTTGACTTTGTTTTAAAAATTCAACCACTTTGGTTTAGTTTTATTATATAAAAAAAGTAGACGAATGTCTACTAGAAATATTAAGTTTTGGCAAACGACTGGTAATGATGATGATGCTATAGATTCCTTATCTCAAATACTGCCGTATGAATCCACTCGTTATTCATTTGAAAGTCATTTTCTATGATTTTACTAAAGGTGAAACCATTTTTTAAAAGCACTCTCTGAGAGGCCTGATTGTCCCTTGCCGTCCCTGCGATAATCTTATGTAAACCATAAGTAGTAAAGGCCTTTTCTAAAACGAGTTTAACCGCTTCACTTGCATAACCTAAATTAGTAACATTTTCTCCGATCCTATATCCAAGTTCTGCTGTTTTTCGATCATCCTCTAAGACACTTAAATTGATTCTTCCGACCATAGTACCTTGTGCATCTCTAATAAGATGCATGTAGACATCATGATTCTCTTGTTCCCTTAACAATTCCCTTGTAATTTCTTTAAAACCTTCTGAATCAAAATAGGTAGCTGGTCTAGGAGGTAAATTCCGCTCAAAATACTCCCGATTTTCTTTTTCAAAAGAATAAACATCTATGCTATTTTCTTCAGACATCAGCTCTAAACTTATCATTGTAAAACATTTCCTATCGTTCTCTAGATTCAAATTTACTCATATTTACACAAAGTGACATTTACAGAATTTAAAGACATATCTTTATCTTTTCATATCGTATATACATTATAACACAACATACTCTGAACAAAAATAATACCCGTCAAGGTCCTCATAAATTCCAACATCTTGCTAAACAGGTTGGAACGCCTATGGAAGCTATTTTTGAAGCATACTTGATTAACCTTCATAAAATGATCACAACTCACAAATAAAGAAGAAAACCACCTCAAATTTGATGAGATGGTTAATCATTTAGTCTACTTTATAAAAAACTTGTTCTGAGCTAGTTGGAGCAGCTTGACCAGCAGTAAGTCTGTTTTTACTTAAGTCAGAATCTAACCCATCTATAATAAGTCCAGCAGGGTAAACACTCATTCCATACCCTGTAAAACCAGATCTAACACTGAATTCAATAGTTCCATGGTTACCCATGCTCACTTTTTCAATATTTCCACTGTCTACTAGTCCATTTTTATCGAATGTAAACTCTTGGCCAAGCCCATTTCTCCACGTTCCAACTAGAGTAGAGAAATCTCCATTGAGAATAGCTTGCTCATCTATTTTTTGTGATTCAGCATTCGTTTGCTCTTCTTGTGTCGAAGATTTTTCCTCAGTAGTCGTAACACTATCTTGAGTAGTCGTTGAACTAGTGGTTGTTGTACTAGTCGCTGTCGTACTCGTAGTAGAAACCTGTTCTGTTGTAGCATTAACTGCTTCTACATCTTGCTTCTTATGATTAAAGAAAAACATAAAACTAGTCAGCACTATAGGAATTAAGGAACATGACAAAAGCAACAGCCAGTTGATGCCTTTTTCTTTCGATCGTAGAACAATGATTTCATCAGCATCCTGATAAATCTCAACCAATTGATTTAATTTAGGTTGAAAATTCAGCTCACGAATTGGAATAAGTAGTTCATCCCCTGTATTCAGCTGTATTCTAGCAAGCCCATCTTCAATACTAATGATCTTATGCTTAGGTTTATAAGTAAAAGCAACATTTTTAGCTTCAAGTTTTACAACTAAATCCTCATAGATATGAACATTATCCCCGATTTTGGGCTCAAATTCACAATTTTCAATAGCAGACTTTTGAAAACTTCCATTATTATAACCAATATAAACAGTATCTTCAGTTCTTTTAATTATCTTTCCGACTTTCATTTATAACACCTTTCGATTACTCTCACCCTAATTATATCATACTAAACTCATACTAGGAAGAAATTGTATAAGACAAAGACTATTGGTGTGAATTTTGCTTAAAATCATTAAAAAAACACCCCATGGTGTGAACCATGAAGTGTTTTGAAACGTTGATATAGTAGTGTTGATTAACGTTTTGAGAATTGTGATGCTTTACGAGCTTTTTTCAAGCCTGGTTTGGAAAGTATGAATTTCAGTTGGACTAAAAACAGCGTAATATCAAGACTTTTCTCCGCTTTTATAAAAGCTTTTTTCCAATCAAATTCAACTAATTTTATCCGAATGGTGTGGATTTTACCCCCAAAATTACAGAGAATGGAGCTGATAAACACTAAACGTTCACACCATTAGTTAAATGATTTTTTTCATCATTTTTCTTAGATGATAGAACTTCTAATTTATTTCTTATTCAAGCAAAAACAACCTGCTATAAGTAAGAAAGAGGAAGATACAAGAAAAACACGGCGTAAAAACCGATTCAGTTCATTGTCCTCAATCCTTGTCTGCTTCATTTTCTTTTACGAGATCGTTTTGTGAATCTTTTTCAGAGAGTTTTTGATCAATATACTTGTCAATGTTTTCATAAAATTCCTTGGTCGCTTCACTATCTAATGTTGGCGAGTTCTGAACTTGATTCACTTTCAATTGAACAGATTGAATACCGTAAGAGGCTTGTTTTTGGTGGAGTGTTTCTAATTCTTCTTCTGAAATCGGATCTCCAACAACCGTCAAGAC
>OCLG01000067.1_pt1 | contig 61275 bp, 58 predicted proteins | sample 1548111 | NCBI WGS metagenome assembly OCLG01 (sample SAMN05301508, study PRJEB22388) | human oral metagenome | isolation source: Infant 2 DOL 28 oral | host: Homo sapiens | place: USA: Pittsburgh, Magee-Womens Hospital of UPMC | collected 2013/2014 | reverse complement strand
AAAAAAATCTCAAAGAATATACTGATAAGCTAGACAAACTTGACAAGGAAGCTAAAGAGAAATTTAACAACATTCCTGCTGAGAAAAAACTCATCGTAACCAGCGAAGGATGCTTCAAATACTTCTCTAAAGCCTACGGTGTCCCAAGTGCCTATATCTGGGAAATCAACACTGAAGAAGAAGGAACTCCTGACCAAATCAAGACCTTGGTTGAAAAACTTCGCCAAACAAAAACTCCTTCACTCTTTGTAGAATCAAGCGTGGATGACCGTCCAATGAAGACTGTTTCACAAGATACAAACATCCCAATCTACGCACAAATCTTTACTGACTCTATCGCAGAACAAGGTAAAGAAGGCGACAGCTACTACAACATGATGAAATACAACCTTGATAAGATTGCTGAAGGATTGGCAAAATAATACTCTTCGAAAATCAAATTCAAACCACGTCAGCGTCGCCTTGCCGTACTCAAGTACAGCCTGTGGCTAGCTTCCTAGTTTGCTCTTTGATTTTCATTGAGTATAAGCCTCTGAAAAACGTCATTCTCACATGAGCTGGCGTTTTTTTCTATGCCCATATTTCCGGTCAAATCATTGGAAAATTCCGACTGTTTCAGCTAAAATGGAAGAAAAAAGATTGGAGTATCCTATGGTAACTTTTCTCGGAAATCCTGTGAGCTTTACAGGTAAACAACTACAAGTCGGCGACAAGGCACTTGATTTTTCACTCACTACAACAGACCTTTCTAAAAAATCTCTGGCTGATTTTGACGGTAAGAAAAAAGTCTTGAGTGTCGTGCCTTCTATCGATACAGGTATCTGCTCAACTCAAACACGTCGTTTTAACCAAGAACTAACTGGACTGGACAACACGGTCGTCTTGACTGTTTCTATGGACCTCCCTTTTGCCCAAAAACGTTGGTGCGGTGCTGAAGGTATTGAAAATGCCATCATGCTCTCAGACTATTTCGACCATTCCTTTGGACGTGATTATGCCCTCTTAATCAATGAGTGGCACCTATTGGCACGCGCAGTCTTTGTCCTCGATACTGACAATACTATTCGCTACGTTGAATACGTGGACAATATCAACTCTGAACCAAACTTTGAAGCCGCAATTGCAGCTGCTAAAGCCCTATAGAAAAAATCCTCTGTCACAAAGAGTTCCCTACTCTTTGAAACGGAGGATTTTTTGTTTACGAGTAAATATAAGTTCAATCAGATAAAAGCAACTACCTTACTCTACAGATTTCAAGGCTTCAAGCATATCAACCTTTCTCAGATGATGATTGACGAAGAAACCAAGCAAGGTCAAAATGATGCTTACTGCTGCCACTGGGATTACATAGACTTCCCAGCCTACCTGCGGATAAAAGAGAATAGTCGCAGGCGAAATCATTTGAATCAAAAATTGGTGTAAATAGAAACCAGATACCAAACCAAGTACGATTCCCACAAGTGACAGCACAATGGTCTCACGGTAAATGTAGAGAGTGACTTCTTTATTATGAAAACCGAGCACCTTGATAGTGGAGAGTTCACGGATTCTCTCAGCCACATTGATATTGGTCAAATTGTAGAGGATAACGATAGCCAATAGAACTGACACGATGACCAAGATAGTCATGGTCTGATTGAGTGAGCTAGCGACGGAGTCAAAGAGCCGAATGGCTGAAGCATTTTGGACAACGCTGGACACCGCAGCTTGATTCATAAGTAAGCCGGCCTGTCTTTCGATACTAGGAGCACTGGTATCCCTTAACGAAACCAGATAAGTGTTGGCTTGAGGTAGCTGGCCGTAAATTTGCTCATAGCTAGCCTGACTCATATAAATAAAGTGACCAACGTAGTTCTCAGCAATGGCAGCGACCTTTAGCTTCTTACCTTCAATTTCTAGAGTCTGTCCAACCTTGACACCTGCCAGCTGGGCGAGTTTAGCTGTAATAACGACGCCATCTTTTAATGTCAGCTCTTGCTGATGATGTTGCAGATGGATAAATGGAGTCAAATCCTCCTTCTCTGTCATCATAAGGGTAATAGTTTGAAGACCAGCCTTACCTATGAAATCCTTGTCTAGCGTTTTAGAATAGATTTTCTGGTAGGCTTTGATGTCCTGCCCTTTCAACTCTTCTTCTAGATTTGCCTTATCCTGATTGGTCGAACTAGGATTTTCAGAAACAATCATCTGATACTGTTGGATTTGTTGAAACTGTTTATACGGAACTCCTGCTACAGAGGATTGAATTCCCAAACCTGCAAAGAGCAGAGCGACTGAACCTGCCACACCAAAGATCGTCATCAACATCCGCTGTTTATAACGGAAGATATTACGGGCTGTTACCTTATGGGTAAAACTGAGACGACGCCAGATAAAACCTATGCGCTCTAGTAAGATTTCAGCTCCTTTAACAGGAGGTTTAGGCAATAAAAGCTGGGCTGCTTCGTCATGAAGTTCCCTACGAGCTACCAAGTAGGCTGGTAGCACACTCGCCAACCAACTCAAGACAAGAGCCAGTAAGCTATAGGTCCAATAGAACTGAATCTGGGTTTCTCCCACCACCATGCCTTTTGTAATGACACTTGAAATCACACCTGCTAGTAAATAATGTCCAAGTATGCTACCTAGAGCTGTTCCTACAGTCCCAGCTACTAGACCGTAGAGGAGAAACTTGACGATAATATCCTTACTACGATAGCCCAAGGCCTTAAAAATCCCTGCATGAGTTCGCTCTTCATCCACAAAACGAGTCATGGTTGTAAAGGTCACCATAGCTGCTACGGCATAAAGCACTACAGGAAAGATATTGCCCACTGCCCGAATACTGGCTGAAGCATTGCTGTACATGAGGTAGCCCTGACCGCCAGGCATGGTCTGACGATTATAGACTTGATACTTGGGCTCAGCCAAATCATCCAATACTTGCTGATGTTTTTCTAATTTTTCCTTTTCTTGAGCTAGATTCTGTTTAGCTTGCTTTAGTTTGTCCTCTTCCTTGCCCAATTCCTGCTTAGCTTGGGTAAGTTGAGAACTAGCTTGCTCTATCTGGGCTTGAGGAAGCAAGGCTAGTTGACTTTCCTGAGCCTGTAAACGAGCTTGAGCAACTGCTAAACGACGCTTGCCTTCCTGCAAATTAGTCTCAGCCTTATAAAGGGTTTCTTTGCCTTTGTCTAGAGACTCTTGTCCTTCTTTTCTCAAGAGTTGTAGACGTGCCTTGCCATTATCAGATAGAACTTGTTCAAGTTCTTCCTGATGTTGCTTGGATTTCTCTTCATAAGCTTCTGAAAAAGCATTTAAGCCTGCTAAATCTTGATATTTCAAACGAGCTATATTGTAGACTTTCTGATCAAACTGACTAGGTAAAATCACCCCATAGGCTGTCAGAGTTCCGCTTCCACTTCCTGCGTAGCCCATATCTCGCTGGGAGAGGATTTCAGCTGAATCTACAAAACCAGTAATGGTATAAGTATGATCTTTTAAAGAGGAATGATCCTCTTCTTTTTCTTTAAAACTAATCTCCTGTCCCACGCTGTATTGGCCTTGCAAATGAGTGGCCAAAGCGATTTCCTTGTCTGACTGAGGAAGTCGTCCCTCTCTTAGCTGAAAGGTTGAAATTCGCTCTGATTTGGAGTACAGCCGAATGGCATCCTGCCCATTCTCCATAGTCACATCTGTCAAATAGCCAAACTCAACCTCTGCGCCCTCTATCTGTTCTAGTTCTTCTTGATCTGCTTGATCCAAACCATAGTTAGACATAACTGCCAAATCCAGGGTTTGAGCAGTTGTTAAATAAGCATTAGCTGTCGCCTCCATGTTGGGGCTAGTCACTTTGAGGCCTACTAAGGCTAGAGACCCTAACATCATCAAGGTTAAGATGGATAAAAAACGTCCCTTGGAGCCTGTGAAGGACTGAATTAAGTCCTTCCAATAGGTTTTTCGCTTGATCATGCTAGTACTCCAAACTGTCGATATCCTGAGGATGCTGGTTCATCACTACATCCTTGACACTGGCATCGTGCATATGAATCACACGGTCAGCAATGGGCGCCAAAGCTCCATTATGAGTCACGATGATCACCGTCGTTCCCTTTTGACGAGACATATCTTGGAGAATCTTCAAGACTTGCTTGCCCGTCTGATAATCCAAGGCACCTGTTGGTTCATCACAAAGGAGAATTTTAGGATTTTTGGCTACTGCGCGTGCAATGGAGACTCGCTGTTGCTCCCCTCCAGAAAGCTGGGCTGGAAAGTTATTAAGACGATGAGCTAGACCTACATCTGTCAAAACCTGCTCAGGATCCAAGGCATCCATCACAATTTCTGAGGCCAGTTCCACATTTTCCTTAGCGGTTAGATTGGAAACTAGATTATAAAATTGAAAAACAAAGCCGACATCATTACGACGGTAATTGGTCCTCTGGTGGGAACTATAGTCTGCAATATTAACACCATCTATCCAGATTTCCCCTTCATCATTGGTATCCATTCCCCCTAGGAGATTGAGAACTGTTGACTTACCTGCACCTGACGCACCAAGGATAATCACCAATTCACCCTTTTCAATTTCAAAATTCACATCACGATTGGCCACAATCTCCGTGTCCCCAACCTGATAACGCTTGTAACAGTGTTTCATCTCAATATAAGCCATAATACCCACCCTCTCTCAAACAAATTACTTCCTACTACCATTATAACGCTTTTTCAACTAGTTGGAAACTGCTTACATTCTCAAATCCTTATTAAAAGGCAGTCTCAAACTACTGCCTTCTAATACTCAATGAAAATCAAAGAGCAAACTAGGAAGCTAGCCGCAGGTTGCTCAAAGCACCGCTTTGAGGTTGCAGATAAAGCTGACGTGGTTTGAAGAGATTTTAGAAGAGTATAACATCTTCTTAAAAATAGAATTGAACCATATCGCCTTCTGCAGTCTCCACTGAAATACAATCTTTCCCCATGCATTTCACTTCTGCTTTTTCTTGATTGACTTCAATCACACTTTTTTCAATACCTGGATAAGAAACTCGCAAATCTCCTCCACTTCTTGATAAAATGGTCATCTGTAAGAGTTTTTTATCCTCCCAGCGCATACTAACTTCAAAATGTCCACGTGCCATTAAGCCTGAAACGGAACCTGATGACCATGCATCAGGTAGGGCAGCTAGGGGCACCAGATAAGCTGTATGAGACTGAAGCAACATTTCTGCCATGCCACTAGTAGCACCAAAATTACCATCTATCTGAAAAGGAGGGTGGCTACACCAAAGATTGGGCAAGGTGGATGTCTTTAACTGCTCTGCTAATAATTTATGGGTTCGATTGCCATCTCCCAAACGCGCCCAGAGATTGATCTTATTAGCCTTGGACCAGCCTGTTCCCCCATCTCCACGATCATTGAGGCTAGCACGCGCCGCATCAAGATACTCTTGCCCCTTATGACTAAAGAGAGTTCCAGGATAAAGTCCCACCAGATGGGAAGCATGCCGATGTTGAGCTTCCACTTTCTCATTTTGAAAATACTGCTCTTCCTCCTCATACCACTCCCTGATTCGACCAGATTGAGTAATTTGAAGAGGATTTAATAAATCATACTTTTCTTTGACTTCCGTCAACAAGTCTTCATCCAGCCTCAATTTTTGAGCAGCCTGAATAAAATCATGGAATAATTGCCAAATCAGAGATTGGTCATAGGTATTGCCAATCGAAATCGGCCCATGTTCTGGCGAATAAGATGGAGAAGATACCCAACGCTGGGCCTCCTTATCCTCATGTAAAAAGGTATTCCAAAAACGAACCGTTTCCCTCAACATGGGATAAATTTTCTCCCTGAGATAGTCTTGGTCCCTATAAAATGTATAGGCTTCATAGACCGTTTGCATCATCCACGCATTGGCAGCTGGCGACCAGCCCCAATAGTAATCCCAACCAGGTGCCGTCCAGCCAAAAGGAGTCGCTTGAGTATGGACCAACCAACCATTCTCTTCCCCTTTCTGAGAAACGATTCCTGCATACCTTGCAGCCGCTATGCGACCATAGACACGCAAATCATCGATATAGTTGATGACCGGAAAGGCCGTTTCTAAGAGGTTAGTCACATAGGCTGGCCAATAATTCATCTGCAAGTTGATATTCAGGTGATAGTCCGAATTCCAAGGAGGATTGTCGACCGCATTCCAGACTCCCTGTAGGTTAGCTGGTAGAGCATCTGGGCAATCTCTGGAAGAACTAATCAATAAATACCTCCCATACTGGAAGAACAGTTCCTCCAAAGCCTGCCCCTCTTGTGGCTTATAATTTTTTAGCAAATCATCTGTAGTGGATGTGTCAACATCATACCCCAAATCCAATTGAACACGCTGGAATAAGGCTTGGTAGTCCTGAATATGCCTTGATTTCAATTGGGTATAGCCCTTTTCTTTAGCTATCTCCACCAAGTCTTTTACCTGTTGCTCTAAATCTAGTTTCTTGCGATAATTGCTAGCAGGATTTTGGGCAAAATCTGTCTTAGCTGCTAAGAAGAGATTGGCATAACTGGCTCCTGATATCTGAACCTTATCTGACCAAACTCTAATATCTCCATCCGTTTGCCAAGCTAGATAACTAGCAAACCGCAGGTCATTATCCTTAACTCGCCCCTTCATCAAGATATAAGAATCAGTAATATCCAGCTGGCACTCCTTGTAATCAGATTTTTCCTGCTCATACTTTCCATCAGAAGCCAAATAACGGGTCAAGGATAGTTCTATAGTAAAATCTAGAGTTTCCAACCCTTCCTTAGTAAAGCGCTGAACCAAGAGATCATCTGGAAAACTGGCAAAGGCTTCACGTTCAAATCGCGTTCCCTTATAGACATAAGAAGTCGTCGCAAGCGCCTTGCTGATATTCAGCTGTCTCTGGTAATCCGTCACCTGAGACAAAGTCTTGCCTTGATTACTAAACTCAATATGAATATCCCCAAAGGACAGATAGGTCCCATATTGACTCGTTTTGAGCCCGACCAGGTGCTGTTCAGCCAGTTCCTTAGCCCGATTGTAATCTCTCTTTTCCAAAGCCTGCCGAATCTCAGCTAAAAAACCATACTGGTCCTGAAGATTTCCACCCTGATAATCTGAACTATCAGGAAGTGGACCACCAGACCAGAGACTTTTTTCATTGAATTGAATCCGCTCAGCCCCTATAAGCCCAAATATTTTTGCCCCTAAAGAACCATTGCCTATCGGTAAGGCCTCTTCTTCCCAACCCTTATATGTTGTTGACGCTGGTTGCTTGTAGGCCAATACATAATCTTGTTTTTTATTCCTTATCATACTACCATACTAACATAAAAAGCCTAGAAATCAATTCTAGACTTACAATTTTTTATTTTCCAAGGTAGTATTCAGAAACTACGTTCAATTTTTCGTCAAATTCGAATACCAATGGTGGGAAGTTAGGGATTTCCACATCCATGATTTCGTCATCTGACAAACCTTTGATGTGTTTTACAAGAGCACGGATTGAGTTACCGTGAGCTCCTACGAATACGTTTTTACCATCTTTAAGAGCTGGAGCGATTTTATCTTCCCAGAATGGAAGGGCACGTTCCAAAGTCACTTTCAAGTTTTCAGCATCTGGAATAACTGAATCGTCAAGTGAAGCGTAACGACGGTCTGTGTGAGCTGAGTGCTCATCATCACGATCCATGTTTGGAGGCAATACATCGTATGAACGACGCCAGATGTGAACTTGCTCATCACCAAATTGTTCAGCAGCTTCAGCTTTGTTTTTACCAGTCAAACCACCGTAGTGACGTTCGTTCAAACGCCATGATTTTTCAACTGGAACCCACAATTGGTCAGAAGCTTCAAGAGCCAAGTTAGTTGTTTTAATCGCACGTTTCAATACTGAAGTGTAAGCTTGGTCAAATTCGATACCAGCTTCTTTGATCAATTTACCAGCGTCAATCGCTTGTTGTGTTCCTTTTTCAGACAAATCAACATCAGCCCAACCAGTGAAAAGGTTAGCTTTGTTCCATTCAGACTCACCGTGGCGAGCAAAAACCAATTTTACCATTAGATGGATTCTCCTTTAAATTTTCCGAGGTTTCCCCTCGTTTATCTATTCTATTTTACACAATTTTTCACAAAAAAGCTAGTCAAAACCAAAAAGGAAAGGACTGTTTGGCAATCCTTTTCCTTCTTATTATACAGCAACCTTATTTCTCTTCAAATCCTTCTGCGACTGCGTCCGCAAAGTTTTCTTCTACGATGCTTGCACAGTGGTCACAGATGACTGCGTGGTAGCTGCGTTCTGCTGTTGTTGGGTCGATACGACGGCAACGGTCACATACATCACCTGCAGCGCGTTCTACTGTGAAGGCTACATCTTCGAAGCTAACAGCAGCTTCTAGAGCTGATCCTTCTGCGATGGTCAAGTCTGACACGATCAAAAGTTGAGCTACATTGCTGTTTACTGCTTCGAGTAGAGTTTTCACCACTTCATTTGGATAAACAGTCAAGTGTGCTTCAAGTGATTTACCGATTACTTTGGCATTACGAGCTTCTTCCAAGGCTTTTTGAGCTTGTCCGCGGAAGTCCATGAAGGCAGCCCATGTATCCAAGATTTCTTCTTGATTAGCAAAAGTTTCTGCTTCTGGTAATTCTGATAATTGAACGAAGTCTTCGGCTTCAAACTCTAGATATGACCAGATTTCTTCCGCTGTGTGAGGAAGGATTGGTGTCAAGAGTTTGGTGATTTTCACAAGAATGTCATAGAAGACAGTCTGCATTTGACGACGTTCCAATGATTTGGCACCTTCAATGTAAACAACATCTTTAGCAAAATCAAGGTAAAAGGCTGATAAATCAACGTTGATAAAGTTTACCAAGGCCTTGTAGATTGTCAAAAATTCAAAGTTAGCATAGGCATCACGAATGGTCTTGACAAGCTGGTTAAAGCGAATTGTCATGTACTTATCAACTGAACGAAGCTCATCGTAAGCTACTACATCTTGAGCCGTGTTAAAGTCAGATGTGTTAGCAATCAAGAAACGAAGAGTGTTACGAATCTTACGGTAAGTTTCAGAAACTTGGCTCAAGATATCCATAGAGATACGTACGTCATTGCTTGAGTCTACACTTGTTACCCAAAGACGCAAGATTTCAGCACCAAATTGTTTTTCAACATCGCTTGGAGCAATGGTATTTCCAAGAGATTTAGACATCTTCTCACCTTTACCATCAAGGGCAAAACCTTGTGACAAGATTTGCTTGTAAGGTGCTACGCCATGGTTGGCAACAGATGTGATGAGCGATGAGTTGAACCAACCACGGTATTGGTCAGAACCTTCTAGGTAAAGGTCTGCTGGGTAAGTCAATTCAGGACGGTTTACTACCACTCCATTCCATGATGAACCTGAGTCAAACCAAACGTCCATGATATCTGTTTCTTTTTTGAACTCACCGTTTGGTGAACCTGGATGAGTAAATCCTTCTGGCAAGAGGTCCTTAGCATCACGTTCCCACCAAATGCTTGAACCATGTTCCTCAAAGAGTTGAGCCACGTGTTCAATCGTTTCAGCTGTCATGATCGCTGTACCGTCTTCAGCGTAGAAGATAGGAAGTGGAACACCCCAAGCACGTTGACGAGAGATAACCCAGTCGCCACGGTCACGAATCATATTGTAAAGACGGACTTTACCCCATTCTGAGTGGAATTTCACTTTTTCAATTTCATCCAAGATTTCTTGGCGGAATTTAGAAACTGAGGCAAACCATTGTGGTACTGCACGCCAGATGATTGGTTTCTTCGTACGCCAGTCAAATGGGTATGAGTGAGAGATTTCTTCTTGGGCAAGAAGGAGGTTACCAAGTTTCTCGATAACAGTTGGAACTACCTTTTCATAGAATTGACCTTCAAACTCAGGACCAGCATTCTTCATCATGATACCACGTTCGTCAACAGTCACTGCGACTTCAAGACCATTAGCAATACCGACATTGTAGTCATCCTCACCAAAACCAGGGGCTGTGTGGACGATACCTGTACCAGAATCAGTCGTAACGTGGTCACCAAGGATAACCAATTCATCTACAGCTGTATCCCATGGGTGTTCTGTTACGATATGATTTAATTCTTGACCACGGTAAGTTGCCAAAACTTGAACATCAGCCCAACCAAATTTCTCAGACAAGCTAGTCAATAATTCTGCAGCAACCACAAACTTACGAGCTTCACCAGCAGGTTGAACCAAAACGTAATCAATATCTGCACCAACAGTCAAACCACGAGAAGCTGTGATGGTAAATGGAGTTGTTGTCCAAACTACGATATAAGTATCTGTATCTAGAACACCTTTGCCATCTTTTACCTTGTTGGCATAGTAAAGGGAAGTTGAAACCAAATCATGGTATTCAATCTCTGCTTCAGCAAGAGCCGACTCAGATGACCAAGACCAGTAAACTGGCTTAGCACCACGGTAGATATAACCTTTATTAGCCATCTCACCAAATACACGGATTTGAGCTGCTTCATAGTCAGGAGTCAAAGTCACATATGGATTTTCCCAGTCACCAGAAACACCCAAACGTTTGAAGTCTTCGCGTTGTTTATCTACTTGAGAAAGAGCGTATTCACGGCAAAGTTTCAAGTACTCAACCAAGTCCATTTCTTTGCGTTTGATACCTTGTTTTGCCAAAACTTGCTCGATTGGCAGACCATGTGTATCCCAACCTGGAATATAAGGAGCATAAAATCCTGACATAGACTTAGAACGAACAATGATATCTTTTGAAATCTTGTTCATAGCGTGTCCAACGTGAATATTTCCGTTCGCGTATGGAGGACCATCATGCAAGGTGAAATGAGGTTTTCCTTGGTTCAATTCTTGACGACGTTGGTAAAGTTTTGCATCTTCCCATTCCTTTTGCCAAACTGGCTCTTTGGTTGGAAGTCCTGCACGCATTGGGAACGCTGTTTTCCCAAGGTTAAGGGTATCTTTGAGTTTCATTGTATCTCCTTTATAAATAATAACAAATTAAAAACCACGACTGCCAAAAAGGACGAAAATCGTGGTACCACCTTTATTCGGAAAAAGATTTAGTCTTTCTCCCTCTTATCCCGTAACGTGGGGAACGTCAAATCTTACTAGCTTCAGACTTGAGTTTTTGAGAGGATAATCTTATCGTTAGGGAATGCAGGACTCACACCATCTCCTGCTCGCTGGAAATATAAGGATAAGATATTGTTCTCAGATTATTTCTTATAAAATTGTAACAGATTCTTGCGGTGCCGCAAAACCTGGTTCTGAGTTTACAGCTTCAGTAGCTGGTGTTGGTCCTGAATAATGGCTTGGAGCTACTTCTGGCTCTTCATACATTGGACCAACTGGATGAGCTGGACTTTCTTCAACAACCGGAGCTGGTGAAACCACTTGTTCCTGCTCAGCTCTTGCTTCGGCTTCTGCAAGTTCCTTATTAGCCGCTTCGATACGCGCTTGCAACTCAGCCATTTCCTCGGGAGAAAACTGGCGAGTAATATCAATTGGTTCTTCCTCTGGATGTTGTTGCAAGACAGAGTCACCTAAGACTTCGCTGACCACTTCTTTGAAAGCTTCATCACTTGTCTGAAGATAAGTCGCTGTTGGGCGAAGAATATCTTCCCAATCTGAAGATTCAACAATTGCTAACTGGCTCTCAATTGTAGATTTAAGACGTTGATGGAAGACACGACTCTTGTTCTTCAATTCTTCTGTTTCAACAGCAACTTTCTTAGCATTGTCAGTTGCTTGACGAAGAATTTCATTTGCCTTGTACTTAGCTTCTTCCAACAAACGTTGGGCATCTTGCTCTGCTTGTTGGATAATATTGTTTGAACGTTCCGTTGCAGCTTGTTTTACTCGCTCTGCTGTATCTTGTGCAATCAATACAGATTGACTCAATGAATCTTTCATCTCATCAAAGTAAGACAAACGCTCTTCCAAACTCTTAATTTGTAAATCCTTATCATGATTAGAGCGAACCAAATCTTCATAATCACGGACTACAATATCTAAAAACTCATCTACTTCTTCTTGATCAAACCCTCTGAAGCGTGTGCTAAAAGTTTTATCTTTGATTTCTAACGATGTAATTGGCATATTTTTCCTCACTTACTTAATAACAATTGGACCGTTAATTTCTTTTTATCTTTTTTTGTTTGCCCATTATCTCTAACGAGTTTCAATCGACCAAATTTCCTTACACTAATCAGATCACCAACTTGAACTGCATAATCTGATTTTTCAACTAAATGGTAATTAACTTGGACTGCCTGTTTTTCAATTAACTGACTTGCCTGATTTCTAGACAGCTTGAAGACACCTGCTAGAAAAACATCTAATCTTGAACTAGCGATACAGATATCTAATTCTTGATAATCTTCTACTGTAGTAATTTTCTCAGTAAAATCCCGTTCTTCTAGACGAACCGGTAAACGAGCAATTTTCGTAATGCCGTCTTGAAAAAGGAGCATAAACTGTCGATTAATGATAATCTGTGCTCTCTCTTCGTTGACCAAGATATCACCAAATAGCTTCCTATCAATTCCCAGCTGATTTAAAACAGTCCCTAATATTTTTGAATGCGTTAGGCGTTCAAACTTATTAGGATAGACAATTTCTTGCAAGGAAAGTTCAAAATCAGAGAATTCCGGCTCAAAATAATCAGGATACAGGAGAACCCGTACATATTCAGTTTCAAGAAACTGCCGACTGCTCATGTAGGAGATGCCGTTGGTTGATGCTAGCACCTTTAAAATCTTTTCTTGATGGGGATTTACAAAAGGTGTTAAAAAAGGAGAATAAGAATCTTCTACCTTTTTTATCCATTCTACTCCCTTATCAATAAAAGACGAATCATTCTTAGAAAAGTGTTGATAAATCATCTTGTTCATAGAAAGATCACTAAAAGTCGAATCAATTGTTCCCCTAGGAAATGAACTAGTAATACCGCAATCCAGACAGACAAGTCAAGACCAGCAATCTGAAGGGGTAAACGTTGCAAAGGGGCAATTATCGGTTTCACTAAACTAATAATCAAGCGTCCAAGACGTGATTCATAAGCATTGGGAAACCAAGACATCAGAGCAAACACGATTAAAATCAGTGAATAGATATCCACTGCATTTTGAACAAAACGAATGAGAAAGATCATTATCTCACTCTCGTACGTTTCATATCAAAGCCAAATTCACCATTTTGTGATTCATCTGGAATTTTGATGTCTTCAATATTGACGACAACATCAACTGGTGTCAGCAGGTACATAGTAGATGCTACCTTTTTCATGTTACCAGCTAAAACATGGCGTGCCCCGTCCAGATAATCCAAACAACGACGTGCTTGAACTTCTGTCATATATTGGAAATCAATCAAAATACTTTCGTTACCAGCTAATAAATCAACAATATCTGTGGCATCTTCGTATTTACGTGGATAACGAACATCAATTGTCACCTTATCAGTAGAACGTTGACTTTGCATAGCCAACTCTTGTTGACGGGCATGAAGACGAGTGATGTTTTTATCTTTAGATGGCGTGCTACCAGATTGTTGAGGCAACTCTTGAACAGAAGGGACTGGAGTCACAATCGGCTCTTCAGCTTTAGGCTGATATGCAGTACCAACATCTTCTCCATCTTCTGTAAAATAATCTATAAATTTATCAAATCTATCTTTTAAAGACATATTTCTTTCCTATTTAAAAAATGCTGTACCAATTCTGACAAATGTTGAGCCAAATTCAATCGCTTCCTTGTAGTCACGACTCATACCCATACTCAAGTCCGTCATTGGCATATTGGGAATTTGTTTTTCTCTAATTTCTAGTTGCAAATCCTGCGTAGCTTTAAAAATTTCTTTCAACTCATCACTACTAGCTTCAAAAGGAGCCATTGTCATCAAGCCGACATATTCAATTTTATCTAAGGTAGCCAATTCTGGCAAGAGCTCCAATAGTTCTTCCTTTGAAAAACCATGTTTGCTCTCTTCCCTTGAGATATTTACTTGTAAGAAACACTTAACAACTCGGTCACTTCTTTTTTGAATTTCCTCTGCTAGCTTTAATGAATCCAAAGCGTGGAAATAATCAACATACTGAATGACATCTTTGACCTTGCGTCTTTGCAAGGTTCCAATCAAATGCCAGGTAATATTTCTATCTTTTAAAGCTTCATATTTCTCAAGAAATTTATCCACACGATTTTCACCAATATGATGCACACCTAGCGGAAGCAAGGCCTCCGCTGTCGGTACGTCTACATATTTTGTAACAGCAACAACCGAAACAGAATTGGCTTCTCTTCCTGACTGCTGACTTGCATCTTTTATTTGTTGAAAAACACGTTCTGTATTTTCTTTCAAATTCATTTACTTAACGATTTTTGAAAAATGGAGGAGTGTCTAATTCATCCTCATCGTGTAAAGATGGCGCTTCGAAACGTTCAACTGGTGATACAACTGAATCAGTTGGTCGAACAATTGTCTCACGACGCAAGTCCCAATCACCAAATGCTGAAGTTTGAGAAGTTTCTGTACGGCGAGGTGCTGGACTTGGAATTTCTGCAGTTTCAGCCATATCAAACTGACGATTATGATTGTGTGCATGACTTGGGCTTACTTGTTCTTGACGAACAGCTTGTCTTGGTGCATGGCCCACAACTTTTTCCACACGATCTTGACGAACACCAGTTGCCACAACTGTCACACGGATTTCATCTTTCATGTTTTCATCGATAGATGTTCCGAGCCAAATGTTCACTCCTTGACCCGCTGCTTGGTTGACAATCTCTGAAGCTTCTTCTGCCTCAATCAAGGTTAAATCAAGACCACCAGTAACGTTGACGATAACATCCTCAGCACCATCAATAGTTGTTTCAAGAAGTGGTGAGTAGATTGCCTTACGAGCTGCTTCTACCACACGTTCTTCACCACTACCGATACCAATACCCATTAGAGCGTTCCCTTTATTTGCCATAACTGTTTTCACATCGGCAAAGTCAAGGTTAATCAAACCAGGATTCGTAATCAAGTCAGTAATTCCTTGAACACCTTGGCGAAGTACATTATCTGCTTCGCTAAGAGCTTCAAGAAGTGGAGTTTTCTTATCAACAATTTCAAGTAAGTTGTTGTTTGAAATAATCAATAAAGTATCTACATGCTCACGAAGTTGATTGATTCCTTCTACAGCGTACTGACCACGTTTGCTTCCTTCGAAACCGAAAGGACGTGTCACAACACCAACTGTAAGCGCACCTAAGTCTTTAGCAATGCGGGCAATAACAGGAGCTGCACCAGTACCAGAGCCACCTCCCATACCTGCAGTAATGAAGACCATATCTGCTCCAGTAATAGCTTGAGTCAAAGCTTCTTCGCTTTCTTCAGCTGCCTTTTGACCAACTTCAGGTCGACCGCCAGCACCCAAACCACGAGTCAATTTAGGGCCTAACTGAATTACAGTCTCAGCTTTTGTACTACTCAAAGCTTGTACATCTGTGTTTGCTGCGATAAATTCTACGCCTGCAACACCTTCGTCAACCATGCGGTTAATGGCGTTACCGCCACCTCCACCAACACCGATTACTTTAATAACTGCACCTTGAGCTGCTGCTGTATCAAATGAAAATGTCATAGTTTATTTTTCCTCTTTTATTCATCAAACATGCTTCCGATTAAGCCACGGAAACGATCTGCGATTTTTGGTTTATTTTGAGAAGATACTTTATCTTCTTTCGGAGCAACTACGTTCGTAGAAGCTGATTGCTCTACCTCAGTATTTTGAACTGGTTGAATAGGGGTCGGTTGTGCTACCTGCGTAACGCGTTGAATCATCCCACCGAAATTAATTGGTTGGTGACGCAAAGTATCCTCACCCTTGACTGCTCTTTGTGCTAATAAATGCACCTCAGTCAATTGACCAGCAAATTCAGACAAGCTAATCACATGAGCGAAGGCAGGATTACGGATTCCAACTTGATTTGGAACGTAAAGTTTGACACCAACGCCAAAGACTTCCTGTGCAAGTTCTACAATACCTGGTAAAATAGCATTTCCACCAATCAGAACAATCCCACCTGGAAGATCCAACAAATGTCTTCTTTCCAACTCTTGTTTGATTTGTTCAAAAATGTGCTTAATGCGGGCTGAAATAATCTCTGCTAGATAGCTTTCTGTAACTTCTACAGGTTCTACTTCACCAATTACTTCAACTTGGAAGGTTTCATTGCTTGCAAGTGAAGGGTAGGCTTCACCATAGTTTAATTTCAATCCTTCAGCTAATTTCTGTGAAGTCTTCAAGACTTTAGAGATATCTTTTGTGACATAATCTCCACCTTCTTGAAGAATATTTGTAAACTGGAGTTCTTGGTTACGGATTGTAGCAACAGTTGTTTGACCTGCTCCCATATCAATCACAGTAGCTCCAAATTCACGCTCACCTTCATTCAAGACTGAACGAACCAAAGCCAATGGTGAAATAATAATATTTTCAACTTGAACACCTGAGCGCTCAACTGTCTTGCGTAAATTGTGAAGAATAGTACGTGGACCTGTGTAAAGCAAACCACGCATTTCAAGACGAACACCCATCATGCCGCGTGGGTCACGAATACCTTGGAAACCATCTACGATAAATTCTTCTGGAATAAAAGTAATGACTTCACGATCTGGTGTCATACTCTTTGTCAAGGCTGATTTAACAACATTTTCAACATCTTGATCTGTAATTTCTTTTGTATCAGATGTAACTGGAATCATACCTTGAGTTGGTTCTACTTGCAAAAGATTTCCAGGCAAACCAACATTCACTGATTTGATTGAAATGCCAGCTTTCTCTTCTGCTTGGGAAATAGCTGACTTGATAGCAGTTGCTGCTGCTTCAATATCAACGATAATCCCATCCTTTACACCTTTACTCTTGGCATTACTTACACCAATTACATTAAGTTCACCATTTCTATGCTCGGCAACCAACACTTTAATCGAATTAGTTCCGATATCTAAGCCTGTAAAAAAACCATCTCTAGCCATTACATCGCATCCTCTCTCTTCCAAGTTTCAAACTTCTATTCAATATAGCTAAAATAGGGCATAGCTATTCACAGAATATTATAACACAAAAAATCCAATCGTGCTTAGTTTTTCCTAAATTTACTTACCATTTTTTCACATTCTTTCCTTAGCTTTTTTTATTTTCCAAACAAGTTATAAAAAATCAGATTTATGAAAAAAAGAAAGCTCATTTCTAAGCTTTCTTTGCAATCATTTTTTCTGCTTCTTGTTCTAAAAATAGTTCCAAGATTTTCTTTGTTAACGTAATCGCTGCTGATAAGGCCAGGGAAACGATTAAATAATTAGCTACTAAGCCATGGTCTCCAACCAATGGTGGTTTTGTCAAGAATCCGTAATCTCCACCTGTTACTAAATTGACCACAAAAATCAAGGCATTTAATGCAAAGGTCATGAGAAAAATTCTTTTCACATCTAGCATTCTCGCATCGTACTGTCTCAAGAGATAAACCAGTGAGTTCCCCAAGAGAGCTAAGTGCCCAAAGATAAAGGACAAAATGGCAATATGTGGGAAAGGATAGGGATCTGGCACTGGATAAACAAAGGCAGCTAATGTCCCAAATGTTCCTAGTAATGCAAAATACTGCCTATATTTAGACTGACCAGGAAGCAAAAGCACCACAAACATAGCCATACGGCAATGGTAAAAGGGTAAGCTTTCTGACAATGGCATATGATTAACCCCGTACCATCCATAAAGAAGGATTAACTGAACTGCCTGCAAGATTTGGAAAAATCGTTGATAAGCCTTCTTTTCACGATAACGATAGGCTGTATAAAAGGTCAAGGCCAAGAGTGTAAATATACTGACATACCAAAAAAGATCAAACTTGGGTGGCTCTGTTGCTTGGGTCGTAAAGAAAATATCCCATAAATTCATCTAGTCTTCCTCATGTTTCAAAATTTTCCTGCATTTTATTATACCATGCTACTTAAGAAAAATGAATTTAGAAATACGTAAATGTTTGACAAAATCACTTAGCTTCATTTTCTAAACTTTCTACCAACTTGGCCAAATTCATAGAGTTAGAGCCCTTGAGCAGGATTTGGTCATGCACTCCAAGGCTTTCTTTGACCTGCTTAACTAGGTCTTCAAATTGGTCTTGGTTTTCTGTTTTCTTGAAGTAGTAAACGTGGCCGATTGGGAACATTTGACTAGCCAATTGGGCTAATTCAGCAATGTCTTCTCCATAGAAAATAACTGTATCAAGCACATCTGGAGAAAGGCTCAAAATCATCTGATTATGGAGTTGAATAGACTGGTCACCAAGTTCCTTCATGTCCGCCAAGACAGCGATTTTCTTGCCACCTTCGTTGGCTGGAATGGCAGAGAAAGTCTCTAAAATCAGCTTCATAGCAGTTGGATTGGCATTGTATACGTCAGACAGAATATCTGCTCCATTGGCCGCTTTCTTCCACTCGGTACGGTTACGCGTCAATTCAAGATTTTGGAAGGCCTGACGAATTTGCTCCTCTGAAACTCCTTCTTGCAGGGCAACATAGGATGCAATCATAGCATTGGTGGCATTGTACTTACCAGTCACTGGCAAATCAAGGGGTTGCTCCAAGAAATTGGCCTTAAAGGTCAAGCTATCCTTACGCTCAACCAAGTCGGTAATTTCCAACTCTGCTCCTTGGCCAAAACGAACTACCTTTTTATCAGTTGGCAAGTAGTCCTCTACAATAGTGTCAGCTGGCGCTAAAAGCAAGGAATTCGAAGACATCCCGTCTGCAATTTGCATTTTTCCTTTAGCAATTTCAGAACGGTCTTTGAAAAAGGCCAAATGGGCTTCTCCAACCAAGGTCACGATGGCTGTTTTTGGATGAGCCAATTCTGACAAGAGATGAATATCTCCCAAGTGATCCTGTCCCATCTCCAAGACCAACTTTTCTGTTCCTTCAGGCATATGGAGAACTGTGTAGGGAAGGCCAATCTCATTATTGTAGTTACCTTGTGTTTTGTAAGTTTTGTAGGTTGTTGATAGCAGGTGCGCTAACATATCCTTGGTCGTTGTTTTACCATTTGAACCCGTAACCGCAAAGACATCAACAGCTGTTTTTTCAAGATAGTAGGCTGCTAGTTGCTGAAAGGCAGTCAGAACATCATCTACTAGAATGTAGGGATGATTTGCGACCTTTTTCTCAGACAGGGTTACTACTGCACCATTTTCAAAGGCTGTTTCGATAAAGTCATGGCCATCACGCGCACCTTTGAGGGGCACAAATAAATCTCCTGTCGCAATCAAACGACTGTCAAACTCAGCCTTTTCTAACTGAGCATCTGCAAAAAGACTGACATTATTTTTAGCTCCGACAACTTGAGCCACTTCATGGATTGTTAATTTCATTTCTACTCCTTTAAAAAGGGTCGAAGCTCGAGAACTCTAGTCACCTTTCAGTGATGGTTCTGGCTTCTACCCTCTCTTTCATTTTATAGCAAATGCGCTTCGCGCTTGTCAAAACTTTCCTTGGCAAGGTCAACCAAACGCTCGATTAGTTCTGGGTAGCTGATTCCCATATTGTCCCAAAGTAGTGGATACATTGACCACTGGGTGAAACCTGGCATGGTATTGAGCTCGTTGAGGAAAACCTCTCCCTTGTCTGTATAGAAGAAATCGCAACGAGAGAGACCGAGCCCACCAATGGCACGGAAGGCAGTTTCTGCATTTTGACGCATGACAGCTACCACATCATCACTGATCTTAGCTGGGATATCCATGGTAATCTTGTTATCAATATACTTGGCATCGTAGTCATAAAAGGCTACATCCTTGACTACTTCCCCTGGAAGCGTGCTTTTGACATCGTAGTTGCCCAAGAGACCAACCTCGATTTCACGGGCATTTACCCCTTGCTCTACCAAGACACGGCTGTCATATTGGAAGGCAAGTTTCAAGGCTTGACGGAGTTCTTCTTGATTTTCAGATTTTGAAATACCGACACTTGAACCCATGTTTGATGGTTTTGTGAAAACTGGATAAGTCAATTTTTCTTCAACTTCGGCAATTTTAACAGTCACATCATCACCTTCGACAATGGCCACATAAGGAACTTGGGCAATCCCGACAGATTCTAAGACACGCTTAGTGGTGATTTTATCCATGGCAAGACTAGATGACAAGATGTTACAACCGACGTAAGGCATTTTCAAAACTTCCAAGAATCCTTGAACAGAGCCATCCTCTCCCATCGGACCATGAAGGACTGGAAAGACTACTGCTCCCTCTTCGTATATAGCACTTGGTGCAACTTTCTTATCCCAATCAATGGTTTCATTGGTCATAAGACGATCCTCTTGACCTGGAGTATGGCTAAATTCTTGCGTTTTAATAAAATCACCCGACTGGCTTATGAAGAAAGTCTTGACTGTGAAACGGTCGTAGTTGACCGCACGCATCACACTCTCAGCTGAAAGAACAGAGACTTCACGCTCTGCACTACGTCCACCGTATAAAAGAATAATCGTTTGTTTCATATTATTTGTTCCAATTCTAATAGAATACTCGTTCTTTAGTATATCATATTTGCTTCTTTTTTGAAACTTGAACCTGATACTGGTCTTCAATAAATCTAAAAAGAGACCGATAAAACAACTGTCGGTCTCCTTAATTTTTGTCTAAATGAATTGAGTGTGTTAATTTGTCTAGACTTACAACTCTGTTCGATTTTCAATGGCTCGTAAGAGTGTCACTTCGTCCGCATACTCAATATCCGCTCCGACAGCGAGACCTCGCGCTAGACGCGTAACCTTGATACCAGCTGGCTTGAGCAAACGTGAAAGATACATCGAAGTCGCTTCCCCGTCCGCTGTAGCATTGGTCGCCACAATCACTTCTGAAACTTCACTATCCATAAGACGAGTCATAAGGCTCTTGAGATTGATATCATCTGGACTGATACCATTCATGGGAGAAATAAGACCATGTAAGACATGATAGAGCCCGTGGTATTCTTGGATATTCTCCATGGCTGCCACATCGCGACTATCTTCGAGAACTAAAATCGTTGTCTGGTCACGAGTCGGATCGGTACAGATAGAGCAAGGATCGTCATCAGTCAGGCGACCGCAGATGGAACAGTAGGTCAGCTCTCTCTTAGCAGAAAGGAGATTTTTAGCAAATTCATTGACATCGTCATCAGACATTCCAATAGTATAGAAGGCCAGACGGGTAGCCGTCTTAATCCCGATACCCGGTAACTTCGAATAACTGTCAATTAGCTTAGCAATAGGTGTTGGATAAAGCATACGTTCCTTTCTAATTCATTGGATGATGTTGGTTATAGAGGTTGATAATATCGCGCGCAATGGAAGGTCCGACACCATTTGTAAGGTTGGTGTTATGAGGGAAGACAACAGCTACAGCGATTTGAGGATTATCTGATGGTGCATAGGCCACAGCATTAGTATTGTTAGCTTTTTGACCGCCCTCAACATAACTTTCGGCAGTACCTGTTTTACCACTAATGGATACCGCTGCGCCATTTGAAAAGGCACGACCGGTTGTCAAAGCACTTCCACCATGTGAAACTTGATAAAATCCTTGTTGGAGGATGGAAACATCAGACTCAGAAATATTAATTTTATTCATTTCCTTGGTTTCAACAGATTGGATTAAGTTCCCTAAACCACCTTGTTCGTTGTTTCCATAAATCCCCTCGACAATGTGAGGTGCAATCCGAACACCGTTGTTGGCAATGGTGCCAACGTACTGGGCCAATTGCATTGGGGTGTAGTTATCAAACTGGCCAAAGGCATTGGTAATGTAATTAGCAAAATTATACTCTTTTGGAATAAAACCAGTTGACTCATCTGGAAGGTCAATGCCTGTTGAGGCTCCAAGACCATATTCCGCAAATGTCGAACGAAGTTTCCCCATAGCGGATTCTAAATTGTTAGTTAAAACAAACATATTGGGTTGATAGGTCTGACCCATAATGCCCAAAGCCGTTTGAACCATGTAGGTATTAGAAGAATACTCCAAGGCTTCCACAGCTGTAATCGGGAATGAACCGTAGGCCTGAGTATACCAAGAATTAATTGGAGCTGAACCTTGGAAGACAATCGGTTGGTCTGTCAAGGTCTGATTCCCTGATAAGACTCCATTCTCCCAACCAGAGCTGATGGTCGCCGCCTTAACGACCGAACCGGGTACAAAGACATCGGTTACTGTTCCCAAGGAATCAGGTGTTAAATCTCCCGTTTTCAAGTCATGTTTGAGTCCTGACATAGACAAAACCGCACCTGTTTTTGGGTTGAGGGCAACTGCATACACACCTTCTGAATACTTGGCTCCTCCATTTCCCAGTTCGGAATTGAAGTAACTCTTAAGCAGATTGTCCACGCTATCTTGAAAGGCCAAATCAATAGTCAGTTTAATATTATTCCCTTTGGTACCATCTTCGATATTTTCGACACTTTCCATATTGCCATACTTGTCTAGATGGATTTCTTTCACCGAGCGTTTCCCTTGCAAGGTTTCTTCATATTGTTTTTCTAGATAAGAGGTTCCAACACGGTCGTTTAGAGAATAACCCTTTTTGATATAAGCATCTGCTTCTTCAGCTGGAAGACCGGCTTTTTCACTGGATACACTTCCTACTATAGACGAAAGAGAAGTCTCTAGGACCTTTCGATCCCACGAAGTTGAAATACTGATTCCAGGTAAATTCTTAGAAGCTGAAGCAATCAAGGCAATCTGTGTATCTGTCAAGGAATCTGTCGCAATGGTCCCTGTCGCAAAATTTCCAACTGCATTGAGTTGGCTAAAAAGATAAATTTCTTTCTTTTCGTCATCCGAGTAGGTCAATTGACTTGGATCGATACTTTCAACAGTATTATTGTAAAGCTCGGATTCAGATAATTGATTGCCATCAGAATCAAGTCGCTTCTCACGTGGTAAACTTTCCACTGCTTTCTTATAGACATCTTGATCTGCTAGATAATAGTCCGCCAACTGTCGATCAGTCAATGTTGGAGAAGTAACTCCCACATAAGCCAGCAACTTCTTGGCTGTTTCTTTTAAATCTGCAGCCGTCATTTTGTTGTTTCGAGTAAAGGAAACAACTTGTTTCACAGTATTTTCAACCAAAGGCTTGCCGCTGGCATCATAAATTTCGCCCCGAGCCGAACTAGTGGTCACCTTTGTTTTACTAGCAGATGCTAATTTTGTCTCATAAAAATCCTTGTTCAAAACCTGCATATAAAGCAGGCGACCTATAATGGCCATAAAGAGCAAAATGACAATCGAAAACAATAAATTAAGCCGAATCGGAATCGAATGGCTGTCAAATTTTCTCATACAAATCAGTCTCATTTCTATTTTAAGTCTTACTCTTAATTGTACCATAATTTGAGAAGAAAATTATGGAAAAGGAAAAAGCTTTTTTCCTTTTTACGGGAAAATACGATTTTATTTATCTATCCCTATATTATATGATATAATAAACGTAAAAGTTCGATGACTCAGTCTTTTTCCAATACGACTCATTTAAAGGAGCATTTCTATGGACAAACCAGATATAGCAACCATCATTGATTCTCACTTCGAAGAAATGACAGATCTAGAGCAAGAAATCGCTCGCTATTTTTTACAATCTGAAACCATTGCAGATAATTTATCTTCTCAGCAGGTCACTCAAAAATTACATATCTCTCAAGCAGCTCTGACCCGCTTTGCTAAAAAGTGTGGTTTTACAGGCTATAGAGAATTTATTTTCCAATACCAACACCAAGCAGAGAAACAAGACACCCATTCTCACAAACACAGTCCACTGACAAAACGAGTCCTTAGAAGTTATAGCAGTATGCGGGAGCAAACACAGGACTTGATTGACGAAGTCCAACTAGAACGAATTGCCCAGTTAATCGAAGATGCTGAGCGTGTCTACTTCTTCGGAACAGGGAGTTCTGGCCTCGTAGCTCGTGAAATGAAATTACGCTTCATGCGTCTAGGTGTGGTCTGTGAGGCCTTGACTGACCAAGACGGTTTTGCTTGGACAACCAGTATTATGGATGAGAATTGTCTCGTACTCGGTTTCTCTCTTTCTGGCACAACCCCTTCTATTTTAGATAGTCTATTAGACGCTAAGGAGATGGGAGCAAAGACTGTACTCTTTACAAGTGTTCCCAATAAAGATAGTCAGACCTATACGGAGACTGTTCTTGTAGCCACCCACAGCCAGTCTTCTTACATCCAACGTATATCCGCTCAACTTCCTATGCTCTTCTTTATCGATTTGATTTATGCCTACTTTTTAGAAATCAATCGTGAAAGCAAGGAGAAAATCTTTAACAGCTATTGGGAAAATAAAAAACTCAATGGCTATCGTAGACAAAAACGTGTAAGAAAATCCTAGTTTAGTTAAACCAAACTAGGATTTTTATTCATCACCAAACATACCTATTCAAGATTATGAATTAGTCATATCTTGACTTAGTCTTGAATAATTTCATGTAATCACTTTTTGAAGGGAGTAAATAAGCAAGTCTGACGGTATCCTCAACAATTGTATATAATACGATGTAATCCTTACTCAAGGTCAACCCTCGCGTTTGGTAGCGAGGGTCTAATTTCTTACCAAATTTTTCATCGGCATCAAATCCAGCTTGGGGGAAAATTTCTAGCCGATTAATATCTTTTCTAATACTCGCCACTTTTCGTCTCGCAGCCTCTACAGAACCGATTTCCTCTGCTATATACTGATATATTTTATCCAGACTATCAATCACTTTAGGAGAATACAAAATCCGATATTTTTTATAATCCATAGCGTGTCACGACATCCTCATCTGTCAAGTAATTTCCAGCCTCAATCTTGGCATAACTTTCTTGAACTTCTGCTTGTAATTGTCTAAACAAATACTCCTTCTCTAATTCCTCTTCACTCAGTAAATCTACTTCATTTGTTACGGCAACATTCTTTAAAAATAATCTAAGTGCTGATGAAAGGGAGAGATTTTGTTCTTTTAACACTTCCATAGCATCATTTACCAATTCTCTATTAGCTTGGAAGGTCACAATTTTACTTGAATTTGCTATAGCCATTTTATATAACTCCTTTATATATTTTATTTATTATCTCACAATTATAAAGAAAGTCAAGGGAACTTGATTAGAAAATCCTAGTTTGGTTGAACCAAACTAGGATTGTTTTGTTTTAAAATGATAATAAGCTCCCAACATACCTGCTGTATTTTGATGATGAGCAAATTCTAATCTCGTCTTATCAGCCAGACTTGGTACCAAAGCATCTTTCAAAGCTTTTCGAATTTTAGGCTTGAGAATAGCCTCTTGCCCCATAATACCGCCACCAAGAATGACTACTTCTGGATTGGCCACATAGCAAATATTTGCCAGACCTTTTCCTAGATAGTCTACCATGCGGTCAATGCCAGCCATACAGATCTTGTTTCCTTCAGTAGCCTCCTTGAAAATGCGTCGACCATTCCAGTGTTCCACTTCCTCACCATGAGCCTTAGCTACATACTCAACCAAAGCTGTGGTAGAAGCGAGATCCTGGAACGCTCCATCCTGCATATGCATATAACCAACTTCACAGGCCGAATTGCTAAATCCATGGAAGACTTTCCCGTCCATAATCAAGCAACCACCGATACCTGTTCCAATAGTCAGGCAAAGTGTGACACTCGCTCCCTTGCCTGAACCAGATACCGCTTCAGCAAGACCTGCACAGTTGACATCATTTTCAATCTCACAAGGAATATTAAAGCTAGTCTCGATTTCCTTCTTGAACTGAGTTCCTGCATAGTTAGGGATTTGAGGCCCAGCATAGAAAATCTCACCCTTATCTGGATCCACCATTCCTGCAGAAGAAATAGCAACACCTGCTACTGGGCCTTTTTCTAAATAGCTGGCTACGATATCTTTGGTCTTTTGTAAGATATGAGGTCCACCTTTATGCGCCTCTGTTGGCATTTCATGCGATTCAACAAGTTGGCCTTCTTGGTCGATCAAACCATATTTGATATTTGTTCCACCGATATCAATTGCAACGTAGTGTGTCATAAATACCTCCTTATGGATTAGAGGAAGCGCTCCTTGGTTTCACGAATCAAGGCTGCAGCTGCTTCTACAACTGGACGATCTTCTTCAGTCACTGGTGTCAATGGTGAACGAACAGAACCAATATTCAGTCCTTCATTGATCTTCAAGACTTCCTTAATCACACCATACATATTTCCATGTGCAGAAGTGAGTTTACCAATGATAGCGTTGATAGCGTATTGTAATTCACGCGCTGTTTCTAAGTCTTTATCAGCAATCAATTGGTTGAGTTTCAAGAAGAGTTCTGGCATCGCACCATATGTACCACCGATACCAGCTTTAGCTCCCATGAGACGACCACCTAAGAACTGTTCATCTGGACCGTTGAAGACGATATGGTCTTCGCCACCAAGGCTGACAAAGGTTTGGATATCTTGAACTGGCATAGAAGAGTTCTTAACACCGATAACACGAGGATTTTTCAACATTTCAGTGTAGAGACTTGGCGTCAAAGCAACACCAGCTAATTGAGGAATGTTATAAATCACGTAGTCTGTGTTTGGAGCTGCAGAACTGATATCATTCCAGTATTTAGCAACTGAGTATTCTGGCAAGCGGAAATAAATCGGTGGAATCGTTGCAATAGCATCTACTCCTAAGCTTTCAGCGTGGCGAGCAAGTTCCATACTATCTTTAGTATTATTGCAAGCTACGTGAGCAATAATAGTCAACTTCCCTTTGGCAACTGCCATGACTTCTTCCAAGATTAACTTGCGGTCTTCAACACTTTGGTAGATACATTCACCAGAAGAACCATTGACATAAAGACCTTGAACACCTTTATCAATGAAGTATTGAACCAAGGCACGCGTACGCTCTGGACTTACTTCTCCTTGATCATCATAACATGCGTAGAAGGCTGGAATGACACCTTCGTATTTTTTTAAATCTGACATAGATTTTCTCCTAACTTATTTCCGAAATGAGGGGAGAAAATAAATTTTTCATCCCCTTTAAATTATATTTATTTTACAATTTCTGACAATTTTACTTTACGATCTTCGAACATAGATTGGGTACAAGCATCTGCAGTAGCAATCGCTTCTAGAGCAGCTTCACCTGTCAACAATTTTGCAAATTCTTCTGATACTGGGGCTCCTTGCATAATCTCATGCAGATAGCGCATTTCTTTGTCAATGACAGATGATAACCATAATGGAGTACGTTTACCTGGTTTGCCATAAGCAATTGCTCCGTCCATCTCTGTACTATGATAGATACGAGTCCGATCATCATCTTCTTCTTGCGATTCATGAATCAAGAAATAACTTTCTTGTCCATCTAGCTTAAGAGTTCCTTTACAGTTGAATAAATCTAAGCGGATAGCACCTTTTGTTCCTTGAATTAAGACATAATGTTCACCCCAACGATAAGCTGAACCCCATTCTAACAAGGCAAAACGCTTATTAGAAAATTCCATATTGACAAAAATCATATCATCTTCATCACCGAAATTTTCACCTTCATGGGCTACATTTCCACCTGTCATGGTTACAGTTTCAGGCATACCACCCATAAGAAATTGCACGCAATCCAATTCATGGATGTGGTGATACAAGTGACCACCTGATTTTTCACGGATTTTTTTCCATGATACTGATGGTTGTTGTTCTTCCCAACCATTACGAGCTGTGTGACAGTATAGAACGTCTCCGATGACTCCTTGATTAATGAGTTCTTTTGCATGATGGACACCATTAAAGAAGTTCATAATATGTCCTGCCATAAAGGTTACATTGTTTTCTTTACATGCATCTACCATCTCGCGACAATCTTGATAAGAAAGCGCAATTGGTTTTTCACAGAAAACATTTTTACCATGTTGTGCGGCCTTAATAACTGGTTCTTTATGAAGATTATTTGGAGTTGCGACAATAACACAATCTACTTCATCGCTAGAAACCAAATCATCTAAGGAGCTTGCTACTTTTGCTCCCAATTCTTCTGCAATTGCTTCTGCATTATCTGGATCATAGAGAAGAGTAATCTCTGCTCCATCATTCTTTTGCATATAACGAGCTAACTCAGCTCCAAAATATCCTGTTCCAACAACACCATATTTAACCATGTTTTTCTCCTTTATTATTGAATAAACTTTCTAATTTTAACTTATTTTACAGATCCTTCTGACAATCCACTTGCAATCTTATTTTGGATGATAGAGAAGAAAATTATTGATGGAAGAACTACAATAACAGATGCTGCCATCATATCTCCCCAGTCTAGTATTTCTGAACCATTAAGTGAACGAAGAGCTACTGCTACTGTCATCTTTCCTGTATTGTTAATCAAAATCAAAGCATACAGGAATTCATTCCAAGCATTGATAAATGTATAAATAGCTGTTGCTACAATACCTGGTGCTACAATCGGTAGTACAACTTTATAAAAAGTAACAAATTTATTTGCACCATCAATTCTAGCTGCTTCTTCAATTCCAATTGGAACTGTTTGGAAAAATCCAACTAAGAGCCAAACTGCATATGGAACACTAAAAGATAGATAAACCATCATCAAGCCAAATAAACTATTTGTTAATCCAACTTTAGCAATGGCAATTGAATAGGGAATTGCTAACAAAATTGGTGGGAAAATGTAGGTAATAACGAGTAGTCTCGACATGATTGCTCCCAATTTAGGGAAGAATCGAACAATACCGTAGGCTGCCATAGCAGAAATAATAATCGCAATAACAGTTGTAGCTAAGGCAATGATTAAACTGTTTCGAATATTATCAATAAAGTGCAAATCGTTGATAACATGTGTAAAATAATCTAATGTAAATTGTTCAGGCCAAAATCGTGTTGGATACTGAGTTAATTCCCCTTTCCCCTTGACAGACGATATGATAATCCATACCAATGGGAAAATTGCAACAATGGTCGCACCTATCAAGAGTACATGTGAGAGAATATCTAAATAAATACCGGATTTCTTCTTCATTATTTTCTACCCTCCTTTTCCCACTTACTGATGATAGCAAAGTAGATAAAGCAAATTGCCACCAAGAAGATAAAGAGCAATACTGTAACTGCTGAAGCACGACCCAACAATTTAGTTCCCCAACCTAGGTTGTAGGCAAAAATTGGAAGCGTCGTTGTAGCATTGGCTGGTCCACCACCTGTAATTAGGTAGATAATGTCAAAGTTATTAAAGATCCATACAGTTCTCAAAACAACTAGAAGCCCTACAACCACTTTAATATGTGGAAAGACGATAAATTTGAACACTTGCCAACTTGAAGCACCATCTATCTTAGCAGCCTCAAATTGTTCTTCTGGTACTGTTTGCAAAGCTGAAAGCACATTAACCATAATCATCGGCGCTCCAAACCAAATGTTGATAAACACCAAACATAGGAATGCCCATGTACTATCTGTCAAAAATGCAGGCGTATGTTCCATTAAACCTAATTTTACGATTAGATTAGGTAAGTAGCCATAAACCCCGTTTAGAATCCACTGCCAAGAAAAGGCAATAACGATGGTAGGAAATGCCCAAGGAACAATCAATAAGGTCCTATATAATTTCTTGAAGTGGCGTACTCTGTGAAGAGCTAAAGCCAATACAAACCCTACTAAAACTTGACCAACTAATGAGAAAACGGTCCACTTAATTGAATTAAAGAACGCATTAAAGAAGTTGGGATCTGATAGCACAGCTTTATAGTTAGCTAAACCAACAAATTTATAATTAGGCATAATCAAATGCTTATTGGTAAAGCTATAAAAAATACTCGAGAAAAACGGATAAACAAAGAGTAATCCTACGATAATCATAGCTGGCAAAACAAATATCCAGCGAGTTAAATTACGTTCTTTAACCATTCTCCTTCTCCCTTCTTTTACAAGATTGGGCTAGGGCTTTTCAGCTCACTAGCCCACCTATTTTCTAGTCTTTTACATCTACTGAGCAGCCTCAAATAAATCGTTTAATTGTTTTTCTGCTTCTTTTGCTGCTTTCATAGGATCTGTTCCATTTGAAATGATATCTTGGAACATTTGTTCAATAATGTGTTGGTTAGTCAACATACCAGCTTGTACACTTGGTCCATTTTCATAACCAATAGCAGTACCTTTTTTAACAGCTTCAGTAATCACTTCTTCAGCATGTTTAAATTTCTTACGAGTTTCATTTTCTTTATAGGCTGCAGAATCGCTAATTCCCTTAATAGTTGGCAACATACCTACTGGAGTTGAATCAAGGAATTTAATGTAGTCTTCTTCATTATAAAGTGATTCCAAGAATGCTTTAGCAACTTCTGGGTGTTTTGAATTTTTCCAAACAACCATTGGAATGTTTGAGGTTTCAATTCCTTGGTCCTTATCAGATTCTTTGATTTTTGGAATAGGATAAGCATCAATCGAATCAATCAATTGAGGACTGTTGGCATTAATCCCTCCAATATGGAAGCCAGAGTTAAAGTCAAATGCTGTTTTTCCTTGGTAGAACAAGGTAGCTTGTTGAAGGACATTAAAGTTCAAAGAATCTTGAGGTGAGATTTCTTTATACATTTTAACCCAGTATTTAATACCATCTTGAGCAAGTTGGCTTGTCAAATCTGCTTTAAGATCTTTTGTCAAGAGACTTCCACCACCACTACGAACATAGAAGTTCAAGAAACGTGTTGCCATTAAGTCATTTGTTCCGAACGGAACAGACAAGCCATAAACTCCAGCTTCTTTCAATTTTTTAGAAGCTTCATAGAGTTGATCCCAAGTTTTAGGAACCTCAATATTATGTTCTTTTAACAAATCTGTTCTAACCCACATGACTTGTGCATGTGAATAAAGAGGAACAGAGTAGTAATCATCTCCGATTTTTGCTTCATTTAAGGCAGTTTCGTTAAATTTATCCTGTCCAATACGCTTGATAGAATCGTTTAGCGGAACCAAAGCATCTGAGTTGACCATTTCCATTACTTGGTTAGGAAGAGCCGTACTGATATCTGGCACATTTCCATTTGCTAAACCTGTAGTCCATTTAGTATAGAAGTCATTCCAAGAGAATGTTTCAATCTTGATTTTCGTTTTTGGATGCTTTTGCATAAAAGCATCTGCTGATTTTTGAATACTTTCCAAACGTGGTCCTTGAGTAAAGGAGTGCCACATTGTAATCTCACCAGATAATTCTGTCGGTGGTTCAGTGTCAGCTGTAGTTTCTTTCTTTCCTGAACAAGCTACCAAGGCAACGGCTGCTAGCGCAACTCCAGCTAGACATAAAAACTTTCTCATTTTTTTCATTGTTCTTCCCTTTCTACATTAAGAAATCGCAACTTTAAAGACAACTTTTTTAACAGGTTCATCATTTATACGAACCTTGGGTTGATGTAAATCTTCTGGAAAAGTGATAAGGCATTCACCAGCTCTCAAATGAACTAACTGTTCCACTTCTCCTGTGTATAATTCAATATCTTTTTCTTCATCATATTTTTGGGTAACGCTTACATTTTCTGGCGACGTAACAGCCATGGCTTCTTCGTTTTCCAAAACTAAATGAATATCCAAATATTTTTGGTGAGTTTCAAAGAAGGCTCCTGCTTGACCGTCTGCTAGATAAGTAAAGCAATTACCAAATAATCGATCACCATCGATATCAATCGGACCTTCTGTTAAATTTTCTAGTCCTGTTTTTTCTAGAAAATCTATTAATGTTGCAAAATGTGGATTTACTTTCACATAAGTTCCTAAACGACTGATTTTAGTAATAATCATACTCAATCCCCCTTTCTTTATTTTTTATTTAAGACCAGCAACGAAGCGTTCTGTAATCTCTTTGGGTCTAGTAATAGCGCCACCAACAACGATACCTCGCACTCCATATCCCAGGATTTGTTTGGCTTGTTCAGGTGTATGAATTTTCCCTTCTGCAATGACATCTACACCGGCATCACAGAGTTTTTTAATTAATTCAAAATCGGGACCATCCACTTTTGGACTGTAAGATGTGTATCCTGATAAGGTTGTTCCGACAAAGTCAATTCCTGCTTCAACAGCTGCCAATCCTTCTTCGAAAGTACTTGTATCAGCCATCAAGAGCTGGTTCGGATATTTTTCCTTAACCTGACGAATAAACTCTTGAATCTCTAAACCATCGTAGCGTTCACGCTTGGTACAATCCAGAGCAATCACCTCGATGTCAAGCTCTGCCAATTCATCAACTTCTTTCATAGTAGCAGTGATGAAGGGTTCTTGAGGTGGATAATCTCGTTTAATTATCCCAATGATTGGAAGGTTGGTAACCTCCTTGATTTCCTTGATATCGCGAACACTATTTGCTCGGATACCGACTGCTCCACCTTGCTCAGCCGCTTTGACCAGCAAGGGAATGACTCCTCCCGCTTCTGTATAAAGCGGTTCGTGAGGAAGGGCCTGACAAGAAACGATGATTCCATCTTTGATTTTTGCAATCAAGGCTTCTTTAGTAATCTGTGGCATCCTCTTTCCTCCTTTTCCTTGTTCTTATGAGGTCATTATATATCATTTATTAAGCGCTTTCAATACTTTGTGATAGAATAGATTTCAGTTTCAAAAGTATTTTATAGAACAGCTGTTTCTGAAAGTAGTTTCAGAGAGTCATCTATTTTAAATCATTTTTATTAAACTACAAAAAAGAGAGCTACTGGGCTCTCTCATTTATCATTTTACATACTTAAAAGGAATCTCACTACCACACAGCCAGTTGTAGACTTGGTCATTGACAAAGACATTCATGGCTTCGTGGGCATACTCAGGCATGATGCGATAGGCCTTGTCGCAAGTCAGGCGGTTGTAAATCGCAAACTGGGTAATAGGGTAGCAAACATCGTCGTCCAAGCCCGTAATCATCTTGACCTCACCTTTGATACGATGGGCAAGATTTTTCACATCGATATAGGCAAGGGTCGCCATAATTTCCTCCTCGGTTTCATGGAAAGGATCGTGAAACTTGAAATAACGGAAAAGTTCGTCGTAAGCCTCGCTGGTATTGCCAATCTCAAGCACCCGTCTAAAATCTGACAAGAAGGGATAGATGGAAACTGTTTTCTGAATCCGTGGATTGAGAGCTGCTGCAACCAAGGCTAGAGCACCACCTTGTGAGGCACCATAACTTGAAAGTCGATTTTCATCTACCTGAGGTAGACTAGCAATAATTTCAACCAACTGGTAAATATCCAGATAGACATCCTTATAAAAGAGATGGTCCCGACCTTCCACAGCACCACGGATAATATGCCCTTTCACCGTATTTCCTAGAGGAGAACGCAAACCGTCTTGCGAGTAGCCTGACTGACCTCGCACATCCATGGAAACAACACCATAACCAGCCACAGTATAGGTCAGCATGTCAGCCCAGTCCCATCCACGTCCCATATAACCATGGAAATGGAAGATTATAGGAACTTTCCCCTCACTCTTTGGAAGAACGACGCGTGCATAGACCTTGCCTTCATTTGTTGCTTCAAAAGTGAGCTCATAGCACTTGACTTGAGGAATGTGGAAATCTCTTTCCTCCAACTGGTAGTCTGGAAGAGTTGAAACTTTTTTCACTTCCTCATCCCAAAAAATATCAAAGTCTTCTGGAACCTCATCCCTGCCTTTATAGGTCTTTATTTCTTCTAACAAAGCTGGATTTTTCATAACATGCTCCTTTTGTTTTGTAATCGCCACCACAACTGTAGCATATCTAAGTAATCAATGCAAGAAAGAAAGGTAATACTCTTCGAAAATCTCTTCAAACCACGTCAGCTTCGCCTTGCCGTATATATATGTTACTGACTTCGTCAGTTCTATCTGCAACCTCAAAACAGTGTTTTGAGCAACCTGCGGCTTGTTTCCTAGTTTGCTCTTTGATTTTCATTGGGTCACTTCTAAAACTGACTTCCATTTTTGGGAGAGAGAGGGAAGTTACTTTGAGAAGTTACGCTTTTTTACGAATAAATAGATAGAAGCATTAAATCTAGTCAACCTAGAGGTAAAAATGTGCTATAATGAAAGGAGAAGCAATATGACTGTACGTCATCCGGGCATCAGCCCAACCAATGACTTGGTTGCTAAGAAAATCTTTAGCAATCCAGAAGTCACTTGTCAATTTATTCGCGATATGCTGGACTTACCAGCTAAAAATGTAACTATTTTAGAGGGAAGCAATATTCACGTCTTGCCTTCCCTGCCTTACTCAGCGCAGGATTTTTACACTAGTATAGACGTCTTGGCAGAGTTGGACAATGGCACCCAAGTGATCATTGAGATTCAGGTGCATCATCAGAATTTTTTCATTAATCGTTTATGGGCTTATCTGTGCAGTCAGGTCAATCAAAATCTTGAAAAAATTCGTCAACGTGAAGGTGATACACACCAGAGTTACAAGCATATCGCTCCTGTCTACGCCATTGCAATTGTGGACAGCAACTACTTTCAGGATGATTTAGCCTTTCACAGTTTTAGTATGCGAGAGGATACGACAGGTGAGGTTTTGACAATTACAAACAACAGTCAGGAAAACCATCTAGTCAAGATGGCGTTCTTAGAACTAAAAAAATACAGAGAAACCAGCAAAGACGAGGTTCGTAAACCGTGGTTGGAGTTTTTCGGGAATAAACCCTTTACCCAGCAACCCGAGCGAGCCATTAGCCAGGCAGATCAACTGCTAGACTACAAGAGCTGGTCCGAGGAGGACAGGAAAATGTTTAGTCAACTACGTATGCGCGAAGAACAAGCCTTGTTGGCTCAGGATTATGCCTTGGAGACTGCTAGGGCAGAAGGGATTGAACAGGGATTGGAACGTGGTATTGAACAGGGACTGGAGCGTGGAAAAGTTGAAGGAAGTTTGTCTATGCTACTAAATCTAGTCCGTCAAGGTCTTTTGCCTTCTGAAGTTGCCAGTCAACAGTTGGGTATGACTGTCTCTGAGTTTGAAGAACTATTGAAAGAGCATCATAAATAAGAACTAAAAAATATAGAGAAACCAGCAAAAATAAGGCTCGCAAGCCGTGGTTGGAGTTTTTGTAAATCATTTAATCAATGACAGATTTTTCCGTAATAGATGGAAGAATCTGTTTTTTTAGTTATGCTAGATGTGGGCTCTGAAATAGTAGGATATGGTGTATTGAAATAAGATATGAACAAAGAAATTAGGAAAATCAAATTATAATCAAATGAAATAAAAACTGAACAAATTGATTACGGAATTCAAGCTAATTTCTAGCAATGTTTTAGAAAACTCGGTGGACTATTTCGGATTCAATCTACTATAATTTCTAGAAATTTTTTAGAATCCGCAGTGTGCTATTTTAGATTCAATAAATTGTGCTTTTAGAAACAAAAAAAGAGCATTTCCGCCCTTTTTCTCCTGTTCAATCTTAGTTTTTTGCTTCTTTCTTTTGGAAAGTGGTTTGATAATTTACTTTAATCGTTACTGTCATGTGAGATTCCTCGCTTCTTTTTGATAACTCTAGTATAAGGGCCAAACCTGAAAGCTAGCTTAAGATTTCCTTAGAGAAAGCTTAATCTAGATGTTCTTTCTTTTCCAAATAAAGGGCAATCATGCGCCATTCTGGATCCTCTTGCCAAGCTTCTATCGAACTAATGTAGCTAGCAACCTTTCTAGCTTCTTCTAAAATCGGAAAATCTTCGATAATATCAGCTACTTGGAATTCTGGAAGACCTGACTGTCTGGTTCCAAAAATTTCACCTGAACCACGCATTTTCAAATCTTCCTCCGCAAGGACAAATCCATTGGTCGTTTCTGTCATGATGCGCATGCGGTCTTTCCCAGAATCCGTCTTGGGATTAGCAACGAGCACTGCATAAGACTGCTTATCTCCCCGACCCACACGACCTCTAAGCTGGTGAAGCTGGCTGAGACCGAACCGATCGGCATCCATGATAATCATAACGGTCGCATTGGGAACATTGACCCCGACCTCGATAACCGTTGTCGAAACTAGAATATCCGTTTTTCGCTCTTTGAAATCCTGCATAATCTGGTCTTTTTCGTCACTCTTCATCTTACCATGTAGAAGAGCCACTTCTGCCTTACCAGCAAAATGAGCCGTCAACTCTTCTGATAAGGCAATGGCATTTTTCAAATCCAGAGCTTCTGATTCTTCAATCAAAGGAGAGATGACATAGGCTTGGGAACCTTTTTGGATTTCTCCCTCTAACCAAGTCAAGACCTGAGGTAATTGCTCATGTTTGATCCAGCGTGTCACAATAGGCTTCCGTCCTGCTGGCATCTGGTCAATAATGGAAACATCCATATCTCCAAATGCTGTGATAGCCAGCGTCCGTGGAATGGGAGTCGCCGTCATCATGAGGACATCTGGATTGTCGCCTTTTTCCCGTAAAACACGCCTTTGCCCTACACCAAAGCGGTGCTGCTCATCGATGATAATCAAGCCCAGACGAGCATAATCCACCCCATCCTGAATCAGAGCGTGGGTTCCAATAATCAAATCAGCCTCACCCTTGGCAATAGTCTCCAAGACTTCTCTCTTTTCTGCAGCTTTCAAGGAACCTGTCAAAAGAGCCAGTTTTAGGGCTGGGAAGAGACTCTTCAAACTCTCAAAGTGTTGCTCTGCAAGGATTTCTGTTGGCACCATGAGAGCAGCCTGGTAGCCAGCTGTCACCGCCGCGAACATGGCTAAGCCAGCGACTACCGTTTTTCCGCTCCCCACATCTCCTTGTAGGAGACGATTCATGTGGTGGTCCGACTTCATATCGGTTAAAATTTCCTGCAAACTCTTTTCTTGAGCTGGTGTCAGGGCAAAAGGAAGGCTTTCTTTAACAGCCGCAACTTTTTCCTGAGACCAGTTCAAAACCAGACCGCTTCCCTGAACTCTATTTTCAGACTTGAGTGTCTGCAATTGCATCTGGAAATAAAAGAGTTCCTCAAACTTGATACGGCGAAGGGCCTGCTTGTATTCTGCCAAATCCTTAGGGAAATGCATAGCACGAACCGCCTGACAACGGGACATAAGTTTGTATTTGTCTAGCAAAGACTGGGGAAGATTTTCTTCTATCAAGAGGTCCAGTCCCTGATCAAAGGCCGTCTTGATGACCTTGACCAGACTGGCCTGACTGATTCCCTGTGCCAGACGATAGACAGGCTGGAGGTCATCTTCCACCTGAGCTAGGACCTTCATCCCTGTCAGACTAGCCTTAGCACGGTCCCATTTTCCAAAGACAGCAAGAGTTGCTCCCAACTCTATCTTATCAGCTAGATAGGGCTGGTTAAAAAAATTCACCGCAAAAACGACTTCTCCCTGCTTGAGGCTAAAGCGCAGACGATTGCGCTTGAAACCATAATACTGGACACTGGCAGGAGTCACAACTTGACCAGAAAGAACCGCCTTCTCACCGTCTTCCAGTTCCAGCACCTGCTTGGTCTTGAAGTCTTCATAACGGAAAGGAAAGTAGAGCAAGAGATCTTGCAAGTTTTCAATTCCTAGTTTGGCGTATTTCTCTGCTGACTTTGGTCCCACACCAGGTAAGACATGCAAGGGTTGATGTAGATTCATGCTCCACTCCTTTCTTTTCTAATAATATTCTCTCGGAATGCGGTCGCTGAGAAGACAAACCACCTCATAGTTAATAGTCCCACGGTAGGTCGCTACCTGAGTAGCTGTAATTTCCTTGTCCCCGTTAGAACCAATCAAGGTTACCTTTGTTCCTAAGGGATAAAGCTTAGGCAGACGAATGGTGATTTGGTCCATAGAAACTCGTCCAACAATTGGGCAAGCTTGCCCATCTACCAAGACAGCGAAATTTTGCATATCTCGTGTCCAACCATCCGCATAGCCGATTGGCACCGTCGCTATGACTTGCTCGCTATCCGCCTGATAAGTTGCTCCATAGCCCATGCAAGCTCCAGCTGAAACTGTCTTGACATGAACCAGAGCAGATTCCAAGGTCAAGGCTGGTTTCAAGTCATAAGGTAAGTCCAAAACCTCTCCGCTAGGATTAAGACCATACATGGCATCCCCCATACGGACCGCATTGAAAATAGTCTCTGCATGCCAAAGAGTCGTTGCCGAATTGCTGGCATGTATCAGCTCTGGAAGACCTTTCATACCGGCTAAAATAGTTTTAAACCGTTCTAACTGGGTATTAAAGTAGTCATCTGATTTCTCGTCTGCAGTAGCAAAGTGGGTAAAAATCCCTTCAACACGAGCACCATGTTGTTTAAGCAAGTCTTGAGCCTGCTCAGCTTCACTAACCTCTCTAAAACCAATTCGTCCCATTCCTGAATCAATCTTGAGGTGGACTGTTAAACCTGCTAGGTTTTCCTCACTAGATAAGAGTGCTTGAATCCACTCCAGTCCAGCCACAGTCAAGGTGATATCGTATTCTTTAGCAAGAGAAACAGCTTCGATTTCAGAAACTCCTAAAATGAGGATTCGCTTGCTGAGTCCAGCTTGTCTAAGTTCAATGGCTTCATCGATATTGGAAACGCAAAAGCCATCAACTTCATCCTGAATCGCCGTCGCAACAGCAACAGCCCCATGCCCATAGGCATTAGCCTTGACTACTGCAAATTTGAGTGTTCCTTCAGGGATATGAGCCCCCATTTGCTGAATATTTTGTCGAATAGCTCCCAGATGAATCAGAGCCTTGGTTGGTCTATGCGGACTAGCTTTCATGATTTTCCTCCAAAATGACACTAGCTGTCACAAACTGATCTGTATGGCTGATAGACAGCCAAATCTTTCCTGAAAATGGTGCCTGACTAAAATAAGGCGCCCCGCGTTCATTATTCAAGACTTCCAAATCCTGAAAACCGAGCTTGCCAATGCCCGTTCCCATGGCCTTAGAAAAGGCCTCCTTAGCCGACCAGCGACCAGCTAAATATTCTATTTGCCTGCGCCCTTTGAGACTGTTAAAACGTTCCATTTCCTTAGCGGTCAGCACGCGCTTAGCAAATCCTTCATGTCGTGTAACTGCGCTTTCTATCGAAGCCAATTCTTCGATGTCAATTCCGTGTCCAACTATCATTCTCATCAAAAGGAGTTGAGATCCCCCAACTCCATCCTTTTCACTTATTTTGTCAAGGTAGCATAAATCTCTTCTACCAAGGCCTCTGTATTTTCCCAACCCAAGCAAGGATCCGTAATAGAGCAACCAAAGACCTCTGGTTGGTTTTGACGACCATCTGCTAGGTAAGATTCAATCATAAATCCTCTAACCGTCTTTTTGATTTTCTCATTCCAATCACGATTTTGCAAGGTCTGACGAACAATTCGAATCTGCTCCATATATTGCTTTCCTGAGTTATCATGGTTGGTATCGATGAGGATAAAGGGATTTTCAAGTCCCATGGCTTCATAGCGTTCAATGGCATTTAGCAAGGTTTCATAGTAAAAGTTAGGCTCATTTTTCCCATACTCATTGACTGCACCACGAAGGATGACGTGAGCCAAGGGATTTCCTGAAGTCTCAACTTCTTGCCCATGGAAAAGGAAGGTCTGTTTATTTTGAGCGGCATAGATGCCATTAAACATAACACCAAGATTTCCAGAGGTTGGATTTTTCATTCCGACTGGTGCATCAATTCCTGAAGCCACAAAGCGGTGCTCTTGGTCTTCCACAGAACGAGCCCCAACAGCATGGTAGCTGACCAAATCATCTACCAAGACCAGATTTGACGGATAAAGCATCTCATCTGCCGTTGTCAAACCAGTCTCTGTAATCACGCGGTAGTGCAACTGGCGCACAGCCTGCAAGCCGTTAATTAAACTTGGAGCCTTAGAAGTATCTGGCTGGTGAACCAAACCTTTATAACCGTCTCCGTTGGTGCGTGGTTTAGCTGTATAAACACGCATAACCATGAAAATCTTGTCCGCAACCTTCTTCTGCAAAGCTGATAAACGGCGGGCATATTCCAAGACAGCCTCTTCATTATCAGAAGAGCAAGGACCAATCACCAAAAGGATACGGTCATCTTCTCCTGAAATAATGTCTGCCAATTCTCTATCACGACGATCCTTTAATCGCAAGGCTTCCACAGACAATTGAGTTTCTGCCTTGATTGCTTCAATATCGATTTCTTGACCTTTTTCAATAAATGCCATCTTATTCTCCTAACGTTTGGTAGATTTCTCTGACGAGGGCTTCCGTATTTTCCCAGCCAAGGCAAGGGTCTGTGATAGACTTGCCAAATACTTCCGGTTCGTTTTGACGGCCGTCTTCTAGATAAGACTCAATCATAAAGCCACGAACGTACTGCTTGATTTTTTCATTCCAATCACGGTTAATCAAGGTCTGGCGGACAATTCTAATCTGGTCCATATATTGCTTACCAGAGTTGTCATGATTGGTATCCACAATGATAAAAGGATTTTCCAAGCCCATCTTCTCATACTGAGCAATAGTATCCATCAAATTATCATAGTAGTAGTTAGGAATATTCTTACCATACTCATTGATTGCTCCACGAAGAATAGCGTGCGAAAGCGGGTTCCCAGTTGTTTCCACTTCTTTTCCTAGGAAAAGGAAACTTTGTTTGTTTTGAGCAGCATAAATCCCATTAAACATAACATTGAGATTTCCAGATGTTGGATTTTTAAACCCAGTCGCGAAATCTGCTCCACTTGCCACAAAGCGGTGTTGCTGGTCTTCAACTGAACGGGCACCAACTGCCATGTAAGAAATCAAATCATCCACAAGCGGTAGATTTTCAGGATAAAGCATTTCATCAGCCGTTGTCATTCCTGTTTCTGTGATAACACGATAATGAAGATGGCGAACGGCTTTGATTCCATTGATAAGACTAGGCGCTTCTGTCGCATTAGGCTGGTGAATCAAGCCCTTATAGCCATCTCCGTTGGTACGGGGTTTAGCAGTATAAACACGCATAACCATAAAGATACGGTCTGCCACTTCTTCTTGCAAAGCTGCCAAACGCTTAGCGTATTCAAGAACAGCTTCTTCATTGTCAGATGAGCATGGCCCGATTACCAAGAGAATCCGCTGGTCTTCTCCACGTATAATGGCTTCTAGCTCTTGATCGCGCTGTGATTTTCTCTCCAAAGCTTGACCTTCTAATTTTGATAAGGCACGAACTTCTTCAATATTAATTTTAGGACTTTTTGCTGTAAATACCATAACTCATCTCCTTATAAATCAAACGGATACCAAGTAAAAATTTACTTTTCACAAGGTATCCGCCTCTAAACTATCTCATTTTATTGTCTTTTACCGTGACAGTTTTTAAACTTCTTACCAGAACCACATGGGCAAAGTTCATTACGTCCAATCTGGCTCAAATCCAAATCTTCTGGTATATTTGCTTGGTGGGCAGCGATATTACGAGTCGCTGTTGTACTGATATGGTGTTCTGCTTGTGGTCTTTCTTGTTCATGAATTTGTGCTTTCATCATCAAGCGTGTCACATCAAACTCAATCGAACCAATCATGTCATTAAACATACGGAAACCTTCTGCCTGATACTCAACAACAGGGTTGTTCTGAGCATAGCCACGAAGTCCAACCGCATTACGCAATTGATCGAGGGCATCGATATGATCTGTCCACTTGTTATCTACCACTCGTAGAATCAAGACTTTTTGGAATTCTTTAACTGCTTCTTCATCGCGTAGTTTTGAAACCTGACTATCGTAAACCTTCAAGGCACGTTGGAAGAGTTCTTCCTTAATAGCCTTATCAGACAAACCTGACAAGTCTTCGATTGAAATAGAATCTTCTGGAAGCAAGTTGTACTTAGCAAAGTTCAAAATTGCCTCTAGTTTTTCATCTTGTTTGGCACGCGCATGACCATCAACGACACGACCAATCGTGCGTTTAATCATAGCCTGAATTTCAGGTGCCAAGTCACGATCTGCAGTGATGACATCGTAACGTTGAGCGTAGATAATTTCACGTTGTTCACGCATGACATCATCGTATTGAAGGACTTGTTTACGGGTATCGTAGTTATTTCCTTCGACACGTTTTTGAGCCGCTTCAACCTGACGTGTCAACATACGAGACTCAATGGCCTCTTCAGACATGTTGAGACGTTCAAAGATTCCCTTCAAGCGTTCAGAACCAAAACGTTTCATCAAATCATCTTCAAGAGATAGGTAGAATTGTGACTCACCTGGGTCTCCTTGACGACCTGAACGTCCACGAAGCTGGTTATCGATACGACGGCTTTCATGACGTTCTGTACCAATAACACAAAGTCCTCCAAGTTCACGAACTCCTTCACCAAGCTTGATGTCGGTACCACGACCGGCCATGTTGGTTGCGATGGTAACAGCGCCACGTTGACCAGCATTCATAATGATTTGGGCTTCTTTATAGTGGTTCTTAGCATTCAAGACTTCGTGAGGAACACCAGCTGCGACCAATTTCTTAGAAATGTAGTCACTGGTTTCAACCGCTACTGTACCAACCAAGACAGGTTGACCTTTTTGGTAACGAGCCTTAACGTCTTCGACAACTGCTTTAAACTTAGCTTCAATGCTAGCAAAAAGTAAGTCTGGATGATCAATACGTTGAACAGGACGGTTTGTTGGGATTGGGATAACACGAATGTTGTAAATTTCACGGAATTCTTCTTCCTCAGTCTTACCTGTACCCGTCATACCAGACAATTTCTTGTACATACGGAAGAGGTTTTGGTAAGTGATTGAGGCAGATGTCTTAGTTTCATCTTGGATTGGCACACCTTCCTTGGCTTCAATGGCTTGGTGCAATCCATCAGAATAACGACGACCTTCCATAGTACGACCTGTAAATTGGTCGACAATCAAGATTTCTTGCTCTTCGCTCACCACATAGTCAATATCGAGAAGCATGATGTAGTTGGCACGAAGGGCGTTATCAATAAAGTGAGTAAGAGCTACGTTTTCGATATCGTAGAGATTATCAAGTTTAAAGTAGCTTTCAGCCTTGTCAATCCCTGAATCAGACAAGCCAATAGTTTTAGATTGCACATCGATGATGTAGTCGTCTTTGTCCAAAGATTTGACATAATGGTCTGCCATGTGATAGAGCTGACTAGTTTCAACTGCATTAGCACCGGATACAATCAGTGGTGTACGGGCCTCGTCAATCAAGATAGAGTCAACCTCATCGACCAAGGCATAGTTAAGCGGACGTTGTACCATATTCTCAGCGCGAACAACCATGTTGTCACGTAGGTAGTCAAATCCAATCTCTGAGTTGGTTGAGTAGGTAATGTCACACTCATAGGCTTCTTTTTTCTCCATTGGAGATTTGGCAGCCAAGTTAATCCCTACTGACAAACCAAGCCATGAGTACAATTCACCCATCTCAGTCGCGTCACGTTCAGACAGGTATTCATTGACCGTAACTACGTGTACCCCTTTACCTGAAAGGGCATTGAGGTATACTGGCATGGTCGCAGTCAAGGTTTTCCCTTCCCCTGTACGCATTTCTGGCACGTCACCATGGTGAAGAACGATTCCCCCCATAACCTGAACCTTATATGGGAAGAGACCTAGGACACGTTTGGCACCCTCACGGACAACCGCAAATGCTTCATAAAGCAATGAATCCAGTGATTCTCCATTTTGATAACGTTCTTTAAATTCAACTGTTTTTGCTTTTAGTTGGTCATCAGTCAAAGCAGCCATTTGGTCTTCGTATTTGAAAACCTTGTCAGCCATCTTTTCCAGACGACGGATTTCTCCTTTATCATTTTCGATAATTGTTTTTAAAATATTAGCCATGTTTTTCCTTACTTTAAATTCCGAATATTTTAGAATGTTCTTTTAATTTTAGCACAATTACTGATTATTTTCAAGGAAGAATCCCCATTTTGAAAAGGAAAAAGAGGCTAGTTTCCAAGCTAACCTCTCTGACTTTTATGATACTTTAATTGCCAAAAATCGGCAAAATGGCAAATAGGATAAATAGATTAATCCAAAGAGAAAAACAGCAGATCAATCCAAAAACAAAGAGACTGACTTTCTTGGACAGCAAGGCCATCAAAATGGACAGAATGCCAAAAACTAGCAAGACTTTCTGTATGCTGAAGAGGTCAATCTTTCCCCCCAGAATCGGACTGCCCCAAGGAAGAAAGAAGAAAGCAATCCAGATCAACAGAACTAAACCAATATAGACCTTGGAATAGCGAGTAATAAATGATTTTAGACGTGTCATAAGCTACCTCCTATCAATAAAAACCATATAAATCAATACCTTCCACCTTTTGACTTCCCTAGTTCTCGTCTCAAGCGAAACATGTTTTTGAAAAAGATATAGGTTAACCAGTCACTGCCTAGAGATAAGACTATCAGAAGCAACCAAACACCCCAATCACTAGCATCTGATACATAATTTAGAACAAAAGGGAAAAATAAGAATGAAAAAATTGTCATATCCAAGCTAAACAGAGCTAAAAGGGAAATATAAATCCAGTAGAAATAGTAGATAACGGGGAAAAACTTACTGTTTCTATCAGCATTATCTATCCAATAAAAAAAGTAAAAGCAAGGAAATAAGAGTATCAAATGAAACCAATTAAACGACAGTTTCATCTTCGACACCTCCTCTTTAAAATTGTTTTCTTTAGTTTCATTCTATTAAATGTTCTTACCAATATAAATCAATGCCTTCCCGCTTTAGACTTTCCTAACTCCTTTCTTAGTCTAAGCATTTTTTTGAAACAGGAATAAGTTAACCAATTCATACTAATAGCTAGCAGAATAAAAAGAAACCAAATACCCCAAGACCTGATATCTGTCCAATTTTTTAAAAGTATAGTGATAAAGAAGATTGAAACAACTGCCATGAATATTCCAAGCAAGGCAAAGAGCGGAAAATAAAACCAGTAAAAATAGTAAAATATTGGGAAAAACTTACTCTCTCTATTGCCCTTTTCAATCCAGTTATCAAAATAAAAGTAAGGTGCTAAAAGTAAGAATTTAAACAAATGTTCCATCATCAACACCTCTCTTTGTTAGCGCTTTCTTTATCTTCATTCTATCAAAAAAATCTGGAAATGTCATTCCAGATTCTACTTTTTTATTTACGTTTTCTTGCGATGAGATGGATTGGTGTTCCTTCAAAGACAAAGGCCTTGCGGATTTGATTTTCCAAAAAACGTAGGTAAGAAAAGTGCATGAGTTCTTCTTCGTTTACAAAGATAACAAAGGTTGGTGGTTTGGTTGCCACTTGAGTCGCATAGAAAATCTTGAGGCGTTTTCCTTTGTCTGTCGGTGTTGGGTTGATGGCAATAGCATCCATAATCACATCGTTCAAGACAGCTGATGGAATACGTGTATTTTGACTTTCGCTGATTTGCTTGATCATCTCAGGCAGTTTGTGGAGACGTTGCTTGGTCAAAGCGGATACAAAGATAATCGGTGCGTAAGGCAAGTATTGGAACTGCTCACGGATATCTTCTTCCCAGTTTTTCATAGTGTGGTTGTCTTTTTCAAGTGTATCCCACTTATTGACCACGATAATCATCCCTTTACCAGCTTCATGGGCAAATCCTGCGATACGCTTATCGTATTCACGAATTCCTTCTTCCGCATTGATGACCATTAAGACCACATCTGAACGGTCAATAGCACGCATGGCACGCATGACAGAGTATTTCTCAGTATTTTCATAAACCTTACCAGACTTACGCATACCAGCCGTATCAATCATGGTAAATTCTTGACCATCTGCATCGGTAAAATGAGTGTCAATGGCATCACGAGTTGTTCCAGCAACGGGACTGGCAATGACACGGTCTTCGCCCAAAATAGCATTAATCAAGCTTGATTTTCCAACATTGGGACGACCAATCAAGCTAAACTTAATCACATCTGGATTTTCTTCTTCATATTCATTTGGAAGATTTTCTACGATAGCGTCTAGCACATCTCCTGTACCAATACCATGGACAGATGAGATCGGCAGTGGTTCACCCAAGCCGAGCGCATAGAAATCATAGATATCATTTCGCATCTCAGGATTGTCCACCTTGTTAACCGCGAGGATAACTGGTTTTTGAGTTTTATAAAGCTTACGAGCTACGTATTCGTCCGCATCGGTAATTCCTTCCTTACCAGACACGACAAAGACGATAACATCTGCTTCTTCCATGGCAATTTCTGCCTGGTGCTTGATTTGTTCCATGAAAGGAGCATCGACATCATCGATTCCTCCTGTATCAATCATGCTAAAGGAACGATTGAGCCACTCACCCGTTGCATAAATACGGTCACGTGTCACTCCTTCGACATCTTCTACAATGGAGATTCGCTCACCAGCGATCCGATTAAATAGGGTTGATTTCCCAACATTGGGACGTCCTACAATGGCAATAGTTGGTAGGGCCATAATTTCTCACTTTCTACAATAACTTCTTCTGTTCAAGATTTTTTCTAGTTGAGTTTGGTTCTGCTTGACCAAACTGTTCTGCTAGGCGCTGACTCCAGCTTGTGGTCGCACGTGCTCCAGCATAGTCCGCCTGTACACGGTCATAAGCTTCGATTGCCTCAGTTGACTGTTCTTGGTATTCTTCCTCAAAGACAATATTCTCTAGTGGCAGTCTTGGTTTCACATCATGATGTTGATTTGGCACACCTAGTGCCATCCCAAAGACAGGATAGGTGTAGTCAGGCAGGTTAAAAAGCTCTGCTACTTCTTCTGACTTGTATCGAACTAAACCGATAATGACACCACCATAGCCCAAGCTTTCAGCTGCCAGCAAGGCATTTTGACCAGCAAGAGCCGCATCGACCGAACTAATCAAGAGACCTTCTACACCTTGGGGTTGGAATGAATCGGTATGAAGTCGAGCTCCCTTTTCTGCACGGTTCAAATCTCCGACAAAAAGAAGAAAAACAGCAGACTGGCGAATGGCTTCTTGAGGCACCAATTCATACAAGGCATCCTTCTTCTCTTGACTTCGTACTACAATCACAGAGTAGGATTGAAAATTCTTCCAAGACGAGGCCATCTGAGCTGCTGTCAGGATTTCAGTCAAGTCTTCTTGAGGAAGGACTTGCTCCTTAAATCTTCGAACAGACTTATGAGCTTTCATCAGTTTAATCGTTTCTGTCATCGACGGTTTACTCCTTCTAAACGAGTCTCCTCAGCCAAATAACGGATGCGTTCTATGACCCGTCTAGCTTCCCAGATTTCGTCATTTCCATGCTTCCCTTTAGCGAAATGCAGCTCCAATTCTTCAAAGTTGAAGTTGGAGGTGAAAAAGGTCGGTAAATTTTCCTGCATCCGATATTGGAGAATGACTTGTAGGATTTCATCCCGCACCCAAGGTGTTGATTGCTCGGCACCAATATCATCTAAAATCAGGACTTCAGAAAGCTTAAGCTCATCCACCAAGGTCTTAACATTGCCATCACCGATAGCATTTTTAACATCTATGACAAAGCTAGGATAGTGGAGGAGAGTTGATGAAACACCACGTTTTTCTGATAAATCATGGGCTAAGGCAGCCACCATGAAACTTTTACCCACACCAAAGTCTCCATAGAGATAGAGACCTTTACGGACATGAGGATAGGCTTCTGAAAACTCAACCAAACGTTGAAAAACAGTGAAACGTTTCTCATCATCTGCATCAACATCCGCAAAACTTACTTTTTTAAGACTGGCTGGCAGATTGATTAACTTGAGACGGTTCTTAATAGCCGCTTCTTTTTCAGCCGCGATTAGTTCAGGAGTTTCTTCGTAAGAAACGTCCGCATAGCCATGATTCATAACCAAAATCGGCTTGTAACCTTTGGCAATATAATCCGTATCCCCACGGAGAAACTTGTCACGCTCGGTGATGTACTGATTAAATTTGGAGATACTGCGATTCAATTCCTCTGGAGTAAGGGATTCTTGCTGGATAAAGGCCGCAACATCAGGGTCCTTCATGATTTTCTGGACCAAATCTTGATAATGAAAACGACTAGGTTGACGCTTGAGTACGTCTCCGACACTTTCCATCTAATCTCCTCCTTTTTCTAATCGAGCTAATAGTTCTTGTTTCTTACGTTCTAGTTCCAGACGAGTTTCCTCGCTGGTTTCATTCTTATAATCTGGATTGCTCCATTTGGGTACATTGGACTTGGCAGGACTGGGATTACTGCTTTTTTGAGCTTGGCTCTTCTGCCCTCGCTCACGAATACGTAGAACTGCCTCTTCTGCCGAATGAATTTTTTTATAGGCATAGTCATTGGCTACCTTCATGGCATATTTCTCATTGATATTTGCTGAATCTACCTTATTAAAGGTCAATAAGAGAATAATATTGATGACTTCGTCCAGCAAGCCCAAACCAGCCATCTGTTGCAAGAGTTCTCTTTCTGTTTGGGTAATGGTTCCCTTACGTGTTTGCTTGATTTCTGCCAAGAACTGCAGGGCAGTTTTACTTTTGGCCTCTTTGATAATGGTTGCTTCCTTAGGACTAAAGTCAGAGGAAACAGGTTTTTGAGCTATTTTTTCCCGCATGCGTTTGGTTGAAATAACCTGGGAAACAGCTGTTGACTTGGCCAATTGATAGGTCTCAAACCAAGTCCACTTCTTATCCTCTGCAATGGCAAAGAGGTTTAAGACATCGGACTGCTCATCCGCAAAACGAAGCCCGTCTCGAGCCATGAGCTGACGAAAATGGTCCAAGTCAAAATCATTGGCTACTTTCTTCTTAAGGCCAAGGTCTTCTTGATTTCCCAGTTCTACCAAGTCTGGAAAGACTTGATTGAGCGAGACAGGTATTTCTTCTCCCTCAGCATTTTCAACTTTCAAATCCTCCACAGCTGCATCACCAATCTTTTTCTCCAAAAGTCTGCGATAAACAGGATGTTCCAAGAAGTCCTGACTCGAGAGAGGAGCATGGAGGGCTAACTGATAAACATCCCCCTTTTGATAGAGGGTCAAGAGATTGAAAGCAGACAGGATTTTCAGGGATTTTATCAGTCTATCCATCCCAAAATTGAGATGATTGAGAATGCTTGAAAAAAGGTATTCCTTTCTGCCATTATCCCAAAAACTGATGGTATAAAGATAAAGGCTCAGTGCCTCCTGACCGATAATCGGGAGGTAGCACTGTACCAGAGATGAGGTATCTTGCGACACCCGATTATTCTTTAGATAAGAAAAACGGTCAATTGGCTTCATTTATCTTTCCTTTTTCTTTTTAGAGGACTGGGTGATTTGTTGGAGCAAGCTCTCTAACTCACTAACATCCTTAAAACTACGATAGACACTGGCAAAACGTACATAGGTAATCTCATCTAACTCAGCCAACTCCTCCATGACGAGTGAACCAATGTCCTCACTTTGAATTTCATTTTCATTTCGACCACGGAGTTTCTGTTCGATACGATTGACTACCATGTTGATTTCATCACTTGACACAGGACGTTTCTGGGCTGAGCGGATAATTCCATTAAAGATTTTATCTCTGGAGAACTGTTCCCGTGTGCCATCTTTTTTAACAACCACTAAGGTTCTTTCTTCTACTCGTTCGTAGGTTGTAAAACGGTGCTGGCATTCGTCGCACTCACGTCTTCTACGAATGGTGTTCCCTTCTTCTGCTTGGCGACTATCGATAACACTTGACTTGGTAGCCCCACATTTTGGACAACGCATCCTTTCCCTCCTTATCGTTTTCTTTTCATTATACCATTTTTTAAACGATTCCCAAAACAATTCTTCTTTTTGCTTGACAAGTTTTTTGTTTTGTTGTATTATTTAATTAAGACAAAAGGATAAAAGAAAGGAGACCAAGATGTCCTGGACATTTGACAACAAAAAACCCATTTATTTACAGATTATGGAGAAAATCAAGCTTCAGATTGTTTCCCATACACTGGAACCCAATCAACAACTTCCAACCGTGAGAGAGCTAGCTAGCGAGGCTAGTGTCAATCCAAACACCATCCAAAGAGCCTTGTCAGACCTTGAACGAGAAGGATTTGTCTACAGCAAGCGCACAACTGGACGATTTGTGACTGAAGATAAGGAACTGATCGCCCAATCGCGCAAACAATTATCAGAAGAAGAATTGGAACACTTCGTTTCCTCCATGACCCATTTTGGCTATGAAAAAGAAGAACTACCAGGCGTAGTCGGCGATTATATTAAAGGAGTTTAAGCCTATGTCATTACTAGCATTTGAAAATGTATCCAAATCTTATGGAGCAACCCCAGCCCTTGAAAATGTTTCTCTTGACATTCCAGCTGGAAAAATTGTTGGTCTCCTTGGACCAAACGGCTCAGGGAAAACAACCCTGATTAAACTAATCAACGGCCTCTTACAACCAGATCAAGGACGCGTCCTCATCAACGACATGGATCCAAGCCCAGCAACCAAGGCTATCGTAGCTTATTTGCCGGATACAACCTATCTCAATGAACAAATGAAGGTCAAAGAAGCCCTAACCTACTTCAAGACCTTCTATAAAGATTTCAATCTTGAACGCGCCCATCATCTACTTGCAGACCTCGGCATTGATGAAAATAGTCGTCTCAAGAAATTATCAAAAGGGAATAAAGAAAAGGTCCAACTGATTTTGGTTATGAGTCGTGATGCTCGTCTCTACGTTCTGGACGAACCCATTGGTGGGGTGGATCCAGCAGCCCGTGAGTATATCCTCAATACCATTATCAACAACTACTCCCCAACTTCTACCGTTTTGATTTCTACCCACTTGATTTCTGATATCGAGCCAATCTTAGATGAAATTGTCTTTCTCAAAGACGGAAAAGTCGTCCGTCAAGGTAATGTAGATGATATTCGCTATGAGTCTGGTGAATCCATTGACCAGCTCTTCCGTCAGGAATTTAAGGCCTAAGCAAAGGAGATTATTATGTTTTGGAATTTAGTTCGCTACGAATTTAAAAATGTTAACAAGTGGTATTTAGCCCTCTACGCTGCTGTGCTAGTCCTTTCCATCCCCCTAGGAATGCAAGGACACTACTATTCTTATGTATCTTTCAAAGATAGCCAACCTTTCCTATTTATCTTTCTGGCTCTCGTCTTTGGTGGCTTGATAATTACACTTGGGATTTCAACTCTTTTCTTGATTATCAAACGCTTCAAAGGTAGTGTCTATGACCGCCAAGGCTATCTGACTTTGACCTTGCCAGTTTCTGAGCACTATATCATCACAGCTAAATTAGTCGGAGCCTTCATCTGGTCTATACTTAGCTCGGCTGTACTGGCTCTAAGTGCTTTTCTTATTGTGACTATAACGGTTCCAGAATGGATGTTAAATTATGACTTGATTCCACTTCTAGGAACATACCTTCCTCAACTCTCTCTTGTGGGGTTATCCCTCCTACTAAATACCATTTCCAGTATCCTCTGCATCTACTTGGCTATTTCCATTGGACAACTTTTCAACGAATACCGCACAGCACTCGCTGTTGCAGCCTACATTGGGATCCAAATCGTCATTGGCTTTATTGAAGTCTTCTTCAATACCAGTGCGAACTTCTATGTCAATTCACTTGCAGGATTTAATGATAATTTCTATATGGGAGCAAGTACGGGCATTTTTGAAGAACTCATTTTCATAGCTATCTTTTATCTCGGAACCTACTATATCTTGAAAAACAAGGTTAATTTGCAATAATATCAGAGTCTAGCGACAATAACTCGCTAGGCTTTTTTCGTCTTCAACACCTACATTTTTATTTTTATATGAAGTATTTAATAAAAAGGAGTATAATAACTTTAATCCTGATTACATGTATATCGATAAGGAGGTCAAGTCTTTATGCTGAGAAGATTTGTTACTAAGAAACACCTCGTACTTTACTTCTTTTCTATTGCCGTTACCTGGCTAGAAGCGATTATCACGCCAGCCCTTGTTCAGAATATTGTTGCCAGTTTTACCAATCAAGAACTAGGCCTTCTTTGGAAAGTTTTGATTTTAGGCATCCTTGGTAATCTCATCCTCTTACTAGGCTTGGCTGGGAAACGTTATTACTATGCCCGTTTGATTACTGATTTCAAATATGGAATCAAGAGTGCTATTTTCAAGCGATTTTTAAACAGCTATGAGATTGATGAAAAGGATATTTTGTCCGATCTAGAAAACGACGTCAAGCAAATAGAAGAAAGCTATATTGAGCCAACGGTCATCATTATTTCTTCTCTTGGCTTCACAACTGTGTCCATTCTCTATGCCCTATGGACCAATTTTTACCTGGGCTTGATTTTCATCCTCTTCTACTCCTTTCCTGTCCTCTGCAGTGCTATCGGATCCAAGCGTTTGGATTCACTTTCTGAAAAGCGGTCAACTATTAACCAGAGCTACTTAGCAAGCTTGACAAATTTTATTGGTGGCAGCCAACAAATTCGCCATTATCAGGGACAAGACTTCTTTTTTACTCGCTACCAAAAGCAATTACAAACCAGTCTGGATGCCGAAATCAACTATGAAAAACAACGCACTTTAAACAGTCTCTTAATCAATAGCATCGATGCCTTTTGTTCTGTCACACCAATCGTCATCGGTGGCTTTATGACCTACTATAATTATTTAGATGCGGCGAGTTTTGTGGCCATCTATCTGGTTTCCCATAATATCGGCTATCAATTCCAAGAGTTGGCTTACTTTACCAACACTCGAAAAGCTACTCGAACTCTTCTGAACAAATACCAAAAACTTTTGGAGCAGTCTGACTCCATCTCGCCTAGAAGCATAGAAAATATTTTCCCTATCCAGCTTAACACCATCTCCCTAGAAAAAGATGGAAATAGCCTCCTGTCTCCGATTTCCATGCACATCAAGCAAGGAGAAAAAATTGCCATTATCGGCGAAAGTGGCTCTGGTAAAACAACCCTGCTCAATATCATTCATGGAGAAGAGATACCAACAAGTGGACAGATTAGCTTTGCTGGTCAGAACCTGTCACGTCAAGAAATCACGGGCATTAGTTCCTATATCCTCCAAGATAGCCATTACTTTGACACGCTATCTCTGGAAGACAATATCCTTCTGGGACTGGATAAAAATCCAGAGACTTTAAATCATATCCTCAAAAAAACAGGATTAGAACATTTGAAAAATCGAACACTTAGCAATGACAGTCTATCTGGTGGCGAGAAACAACGCCTAGAAATCGCTCGCGCCCTCTACCATGATAGCCAACTCATCTTAGCAGATGAGATTAAGGCCAATCTTGACTCGGAAAATAGCAGAAAAATTAGCGACTTGCTCTTCTCCCTACCTCAAACAGTCATTGAAGTCATTCACCACTACACAGAAGAAGACTTAAAACACTATGACCGAGTCATTCACTTAAGTAAAGAAAAGTAATAGTCTATAACATACGATTTGAAAAAGCAAGGAACCCGAATTCCTTGCTTTTTAACTCAATATCAAACTGGCTACAATAGGGCTGACAAAGACATAGAGAATACCTGTGACACCGATAGCCAAGCCACCCATGGCTCCTGCTACAGAGCCGTATCGAAAGGCTGTTCCTGTTCCGACAGCATGACCTGTTCCTCCAAGGGAAAGACCAACAGCTACTGGATCGTCTATTTTCAACCACTTCAAAAGGGTTGGTCCGATGACACTGGTTAAAATCCCAGTCGCCACTACAACCACCAAGGTCACGGTCGTCAGACCTTGCAATTTTTCTGTGATTCCCACTGCCATGGCGGTTGTTACTGACTTAGGAAAGAGAGAAATGGCTAGGAAAAAGTCCATGCCAAAAATCTTAGCCACAAGGGCTGTGAAAGAGGTATTGACCACTACTGCTAACAGACTACCAAAGAGAATACTCCGTGCATGGTGCTTCATCAAGTGAAAACTCTTATAAAGCGGAATCCCTAGAGCAACAGTCGATGGGACAATCAAGTTGTTCAGATAAACCCCACCTTGGTAGTAATCTTGGTAAGAAATCCCCGTCACTTTTAGAAAGATGATAATGAAAACAGCTGACAAAAGCAAGGGCGTTGTCAATGGATGGGGAAAACGTCTATAAATCAGCATTCCTACTAGATAAGCTAGGATAGACAGGGCAAGCCCAAACAGGGGATTGGAAACAAATTCACTCATTTGGCATCTCCTTTCTCATAATCTCCCTCAAACCGTCTCTTGATAAACTGAACTACCAAGGCTATGAGGATAATATTGATGACTGCTGCAAAAAAGACAATCAAAACAATTGGCAAAAGATAGGGAGCAATCACATCAAACTTCTCCATGATTCCCACTGCTGGTGGCAAAAAGAGAATGGTCATATTGGCCAGCAAGAAATTCCCCACCATATTTACATGCCTGGTTCTCAGCCACTTGAATTGCAAGGCTATAAAGAGAATAATTAACCCGATAATACTGCCTGGGATGGGCAAGTGAAAGAAACTAGAGATTCCCTCTCCGATTAGAGAAATCACAAAGAGAATCATTAATTGAACATATAATTTCATCCTAAACTCCACGAAATAGACTTCTTGCATACCAGTTTACTCTTTTTTCAGAAAATTTCAAGGAAATGCACAAGAGTCATTAAAAATTAGAGAGGAAAGGGGATACAAACAATTCTTGACTTGTGAAAACAAGCATGATTTAGGATAAAAGATACCTGCGTCTTTCTTGCCAGCTTGATTTAAAAGTAGTATAATTATTGCATGCGCAATCATCTTGTGATGCAGAGAATGTCCGTAAATGGACTCTCTTCTATTTACAACTCTAAAAAGAAAGGAGATACTATGACCTATTTGGAAAAATGGTTTGACTTCAATCGGCGTCAAAAAGAAATTGAAAGTCTCTTGGAAGAGACAATTGCCCAGCAGAGCGAGCAAAGTCTAACCTTGAAAGAGTTCTACCTCCTCTACTATCTGGACTTGGCCCAAGAAAAATCTCTTCGCCAGATTGACCTGCCAGATAAACTTCATCTGAGCCCGAGCGCTGTTTCTCGGATGGTGGCTCGCTTGGAAGCTAAAAATTGCGGTCTGCTTAGTCGCAGGTGTTGTGATCAAGATAGACGCTCTAGCTTTATCTGCCTGACAAGCGATGGTCAAAAGGCACTGGCCTTACTACAAAAGGCTGTCGAAGAAAGCTTGGAAACCGGTTTGGATTTCTGGGTTTAAGATGACTTTAGAAAAAAAGTTGCGTGCGCAATCATTTTTCTTGACATTCTCTTTTACAAGGAGTAAAATAAAGTCATCATTAAACAAAGGAGTTTTAAAGATGATTGAAATTACCTATCTAGATGCCAGCAAGAACGAAAGAACTGTAACTTTCGAATCTTATGACGACTTTGATCGTTCACAACAAGCTTGCCTTATCGGCGTCGCAGACTACTACCCTGTCCAAAAATTAACTTACAATGGTCATGATTTGGACTACCACGGAACTTATGGAGATATCTTCTTCTATCTCAAGAAACAAGATTTAAGCCAATATAACTAAAAAAGGAGAAATACAATGGCAAAAGCAATTACAGATGCAACATTCGAACAAGAAACAAAAGACGGTTTGGTCTTGGTAGACTTCTGGGCAACTTGGTGTGGTCCATGTCGTATGCAAGGTCCAATCTTGGATAAATTGTCTGAAGAACTTTCAGAAGATGTTTTGAAAATCGTTAAAATGGACGTGGATGAAAATCCAAACACAGCTCGTGCTTTTGGAATCATGTCTATCCCAACCCTTCTCTTCAAAAAAGACGGCCAAGTTGTCAAACAAGTTGCTGGTGTTCACACAGCAGAACAAATCAAGGCCATCGTTGCTGAATTGAGCTAATCACATTAGAGACCAAGTGCTTGTTTTGGTCTCTTTTTTCTTGCCCTTTGCCATTTTTCAAAAAATATGCTAGACTGTAAGTAGAATATTACGATGTTTGGGACATGCCATCGCTAAAAAAAACCTCTACTTGGTATTTTTTAGCTCCCTCAAGGGAGCTTTTTGCGTGCTCTAAACATTTCCCATTTTGGAAGGAGTACTATGAAACGTCAATCAGCCTTGGTCGTCTTTAGTGGCGGTCAAGATTCTACAACCTGCCTCTTTTGGGCTAAAGAACACTATGAAACGGTCGAAGCCGTCACCTTTGCCTACGGCCAACGCCATCATCTCGAAATTCAAATCGCTAGAGAAATCGCTAAGGAACAGGGGATTCGTCATCATATCCTAGATATGTCTCTGCTGGGGCAAATCACTGAAAATGCCTTGACTTCTGATCTAGAGATTGAGCAAAAAGAGGGAGAGGTGCCCAATACCTTCGTTGACGGTCGCAACCACCTCTTTCTGTCCTTTGCGGCAGTTCTTGCTAAGCAACGTGGTATTAAAGACATCGTGACAGGTGTCTGTGAGACAGACTTCTCAGGCTACCCCGATTGTCGGGATGTCTTTGTCAAATCTCTCAATGTTACCCTCAACCTTGCTATGGATTACGACTTTGTTATCCAAACACCTCTCATGTGGCTAGACAAGTCTGAAACTTGGGAATTAGCCGACCAACTCGGTGCCTTTGACTATGTTTGTGAAAAGACCTTGACCTGCTACAACGGGATTATCGGAAGTGGCTGTGGAGATTGCCCAGCCTGCCACCTACGGCAACATGGTCTAGATGTTTATCTCTTACAGAAAGGAGAAGCCTAATGTTTTTTGCACCCAAAGAAATCAAACAGGAAACCGGGGAGTCTCTTGTCTACAATCCTCACAGAACCTTGGTATCAAAAGAATTTACCTTTGATGCTGCCCACCACCTCTTTCACTATGAGGGAAAATGCAAATCCCTTCATGGTCACACCTATCATCTGCAGATTGCTGTCAGTGGTTTTTTAGATGAACGTGGCATGACCTACGATTTCGGAGATATCAAAGCGATCTACAAGAACTACTTAGAGCCCCACTTGGATCATCGCTATCTCAATGAAACTCTTCCCTATATGAACACAACTGCTGAAAATATGGTTTACTGGATTTTCCAAACCATGAGTCAAGAGTTGCCAGACGAACGTGGTCTCCGTTTGGAATACGTTCGCCTCTATGAGACTCCGACTGCCTTTGCGGAGTTTAGACGGGAGTGGTTAGATGACTAGGGAACGTGTCCTCAAACTACCAGTTTTGGAAATTTTTGGCCCAACCTTTCAAGGTGAAGGCCGTGCAATCGGGCAGAAAACCATGTTTGTCCGCACTGCTGGTTGCGACTACCACTGCGACTGGTGCGACTCTGCCTTTACATGGGATGGCTCTGAAAAACCAACTCGTATGACTGCTGACGAAGTCATTGCTGCCTTGGATAAATTGGGGAGCTACGACTATGTAACCCTGTCTGGGGGAAATCCTGCTATCCTAGCAGCCAATATGGCTGAACTCGTCACTAAACTCAAGGAACGTGGTGTCACTCTAGCTGTTGAGACCCAAGGTTCTCGCTGGCAAACTTGGTTGAAAGACATCGACCAGGTCACTCTGAGTCCAAAACCTCCTTCATCCAAGATGGAAGTCAACTTTGAGACCTTGGACTTTATCGTTTCCCAATTGGATCCAGACAAGGTCACCTTTAAAATCCCTGTCTTTGACGATGCAGATTTGGCCTTTGCCAGAGGCATACAAGAGCGCTACCAACCAGATGTCCTCTTCTTATCGGCTGGAAATCCTGAGCCCAAGGCTACGGGTAATATTGTCCAAGACCAACTGGACCGTCTCAAAGAACTCTGGGAACGTGTCGCTACTGACGATAGCTGGGGCAATGTCCGCGTCCTTCCTCAACTCCATACCCTCCTCTACGATAACAAACGTGGTGTTTAAAATTAGAAAGAAAAAATCATGTCACAACAAGAAGAAATGAAAAACCTCAGCCTACTGGGCAACAAAGAAACCAACTACATTTTCGAGTATCAACCAGAAGTCCTCGAATCCTTTGACAATCGTCATGTGGAAAATGACTATTTCATCAAATTTAACTGTCCTGAATTTACCTCACTTTGCCCAATCACTGCTCAGCCAGACTTTGCAACTATCTATATTTCCTACATCCCTGACAAGCTCTGTGTCGAGTCAAAATCCCTCAAACTCTATCTCTTTAGTTACCGAAATCACGGAGATTTCCACGAAAACTGTATCAACACCATTGGGAAAGACTTGGTCAACTTGCTAGGCCCTCGCTATTTAGAAGTCTGGGGAAAATTCACTCCGCGCGGTGGCATCTCAATTGATCCCTACTACAACTACGGTAAACCTGGAACTAAGTATGAAGGCTTGGCAGAACAACGCCTCTTCCAACACGACCTCTATCCAGAGAAAATTGACAACCGCTAATACTCTTCGAAAATCAAATTCAAACCGCGTCAACGTCGCCTTGCCGTACTCAAGTACAGCCTGCGGCTAGTTTCCTAGTTTGCTCTTTGATTTTCATTGAGTATAAACAGATACGAAAAAGCCCTGTTCCTCAAACCAAGGAGCAAGGCTTTTTGAGTTTCAATTATTCTTCTGTTCCAAGGAAATTTTTAGCAACCAGTGCTGCAAGAATACCACCAACGATTGGGGCAAGGATGAAAATCCAAACTTGTTGAAGAGCTGCGCCACCTACCAAAACAGCTGGTGCCAAGCTACGAGCTGGGTTTACTGAAAGTCCAGTAATGTTCAAGCCCACAAGAATCATCGCCATCAATGACAAACCGATTACCAAACCAGCAATCGCGCCATTTCCCTTGCTTGCTGATGTCACAGTCATGATAACCAAAACAAACAAGAAAGTTGCGATCACTTCAAACAAGAATCCACCAAAGACAGTAACCCCGTTTGCCAAGGCATTTTCACCAAGGCTAGCAGTTGACATACCTGAGTTCGCCAAGAGGAAGAAGACAGCGCCAGAAGCGATGAAAGCTCCAACAACTTGTCCAAGGATGTAATTGACAAGGTCTTTTGATGACAAACGTTTGTTTACAAACATAGCAATCGAAACCGCTGGGTTCAAGTGAGCACCTGAAACAGTTCCGATTGAGTAAGCAGCAACCACGATGGCCAAACCGAAGGCAAAGGCGATTCCAAGGTGACCTAGGCCATCAAGACCATTTCCAAAAACAACAGCTCCTGTTCCGATGAACACAAGCATGAAAGTACCGATTAACTCAGCGACAAATTTTTTCATTCTCTTTCTCCTTTTTTCAAAACTAGATACTAGTCTATCAAAAGAGGGAAAGGGTTTCAAGAAAATTGATTGGAAATTTTCGGGATAAAATTCTATAAAAACGGTAGTGTTTATTTGAAACATTTTTTCTAAAGGTATATACTATCAATATAGTTCTAATAAGTTTTTTATTCCCTAATTTGAACTAATTTTCACAACTTTGCTGTTCTTTTATGAACGTTTGAATGGTATCGTGGATACCAAGGAGGAATCATATGTCTAAAGTTGCTATTGTCACAGGTGCAGGTCAAGGAATCGGTTTTGCAATCGCAAAACGATTGGTTCAAGATGGCTTTAAGGTAGGAGTCTTAGACTACAATCCCGAAACAGCTGAAAAGGCTGTTGCCGAATTATCAGCTGAAAATGCCTTCGCTGTCGTGGCCGATGTTTCGAAACAGGCAGAAGTTGCACAAGCATTTCAAAAGGTTGTTGACCATTTTGGTGATTTGAATGTTGTCGTAAATAACGCTGGTGTTGCTCCCACTACTCCTCTTGATACAATTACTGAGGAACAATTTACACGCACTTTCGGTATCAACGTTGGTGGTGTCATTTGGGGTTCACAAGCTGCACAAGCGCAATTTAAAGCACTTGGCCACGGAGGTAAAATTATCAACGCAACCTCTCAAGCCGGTGTAGTGGGCAATCCAAACTTGACTGTTTATGGTGGAACCAAATTTGCTGTTCGTGGAATTACGCAAACATTAGCCCGTGATTTAGCAGACTCAGGTATCACTGTTAACGCCTACGCACCAGGTATTGTTAAAACACCAATGATGTACGATATCGCTCATGAAGTTGGTAAAAATGCAGGAAAAGATGACGAGTGGGGTATGCAGACATTTGCAAAAGATATTACCCTAAAACGCCTATCTGAACCAGAAGATGTGGCTGCTGCTGTCAGCTTCCTCGCAGGACCAGATTCAAACTACATTACAGGACAAACCATTATCGTTGATGGTGGTATGCAATTCCATTAAGATACAGGAAAAGAGGTTGGAAAATGATTCAACCTCTTTTATTAGTTTTCATTATCAGGTAGGAGGATACAATAGAAACCCTATTACTAAGTAATACTAGTTAATCCCTAATATTGAAAAGATTGGATAGCTTCTTTCAAGTCATCTTGTGAACTATTTCTCTGGTCAAGTTGGACATAGACTTCCAACAGACAGGATCTAAAGTTGGAAAATTTGTAAAAATCCTCCCTTTCTTCTATCGGAAAATCAACCGTTTTTATCCAAGCAGTTACTTGCTCTTGCTCCAACTTCCCTTGTAAAATCGGTTCATAAAGCACTCTTGCTAAACGCCAATCTTCATCATCTGTAAAACGAATGGTAATTCTTTTAAACAGTTTGCCAAGTATGTCAAATACTTCATGAACTCTGTTTTTAGGAAAGTCTGGATGACAAACTACCTCTGTCAGTAAATCGGCTCCATGTGCAAAAGCGTGAACCCAACCATACTGACTTGAAAAACCTGTCGTGTCCTTTTCTTTTGAAAGATAGTGCAAACCTTGATTTAAAAGGACATTGCGAATTTCTGCTTTTAATCCCTGATAAAAAACCGATTGCTGGTTGGCATCCGCAAACAAGAGGTTTGCATAAACAAGTGCCCTAAAAGAACGTTCAAGTGTTGGCAGACCTACCTTATCAATCTCTTTATCTAGTCCTCCATCAGCTGAGACCACCTCAGCAATGAAATAAAATTGTTCCTGTGTAAATAGCTCTTCCTGAATCCCTCTAGCAAAGCTTGTAAAAACAAGGTCATCGCGAATTTCTGGAGAAGGATCTCCCAAATGGTCAAGCAACCACTGGATTTCCTCCTGATGATAACTTGGTTTTTCAACTGCTATTTTTCTTAGTAACTCTTGATACATGGGCAATAACTCTACACTTCTAGCAACTTGATATAATCTAGACCCCATTTCTCGACAGCATCTAAAACAACTCTGAATTCCTGCCCCATTTCAGTTAAGCTGTACTCAACTCGTGGTGGAACTTCGGCATAAACCTTTCGTTGAACAATCTTATCCTTTTCTAATTGACGGAGATGACGGGTCAAAATAGTTTGAGTAATC